>Ga0315336_1000619_pt1 | contig 90497 bp, 64 predicted proteins | sample ASW5metaG_FD_204512 | JGI IMG/M metagenome (GOLD analysis project Ga0315336, IMG submission 204512) | Ammonia-oxidizing marine archaeal communities from Monterey Bay, California, United States - ASW #5 | ecosystem: Environmental > Aquatic > Marine > Intertidal zone | place: USA: California...
AGGGAAGCCCGCCCAGCGAAAGCCAAGGGTTTTCGTCCCTTCTCGGCCAAGGTACTCGCTGCTCCAACAAAGTGATAAAATGTACATAACTGTACTATAGTGATCTTATCGAGTTCCGCAAGGGGTTTCAATGACGATAAGATGAGATTTTTTGAAAATCGACACGTGAGTTTGAGTGGCATCCTCCCAACGCCGTAGCCAGACTCGTCGCATCTTGTCAAAATTCGCGGACGTCTCACGCCGGATGTTGCTCAAGCAGCATGACCAAATACGAACGGCGCTCGGGGTGTTCCAATCCCAAATGCTGGGCCAAGTGCAGGATACAGTCGCGGGCTTGGCTGCGCGTCCGTTCGTCTGCCATCGTTTCGATTTCAAGAAAGGTCCCCAGGTCTTCCACCTCGTCAACGACCAATTCGATCTGTCGGCCTTCCCATTCCAGGGCAAAGGGTGCTCGCATCTTGACGACCGAGCGGACCTTGCGAAAACCTAATTCCGTCAACAGCTCGTCGAGGCGAGTCGCATCACCGGCAGTCGCGCCGAACGGTATCTCGATCTCCTTGCGCATTTTCGTCTGGGAATCGACGATCGGGCCCTTGTAGGTGATGACCTGCCCGCCGGCCGACGAGCGAATTCGCAGCGCCTCGTCGGTCTGTGCAAAATCGCGGCTCGGGTGCGAATAATAGACATCCCGCTGTTCGAGCGGCTTTCCGGCCGTCGCCCCGAGTTGGGCAATCTTTTCAAGGATTGTTCCCGTGTCAACCAACGGGAATTTCAATTCGACTTCGTAGGTCACGTGTTCGTTGCATTCATCCAGTGAAGCGACACTGAGGTCAAGGCTCGACCGACTCCGGACGGTCTATCTGAACGTGGGCTCAAAATCGTGCAATGGGATCTGAACGTCTACGGGTCGTAGCGGCATTCTTGATGACAGCCGAGTTTTGAAATCGTTGCTAATCAAGCCAAGGGTGTTCGATTTGCTCCCAATACGTATCGAAGTCGAAGTGGGGGCTGTTGTCGTCATCGTGGCACTCGTAGCAAAGTTTCTCTTTGGCGACCTTGAGGCTGACGTGCACTTCCTTGCGGGCGGCCTCAAAGTTCTCTTCTCCGACAAGTTCGATATGCCGGCTCGCAGGGCCATGACAGTTTTCGCATTGCACGCCCCGAAGCAGTTGGAACATTTCCCGCTGTTCGTCGTTCCTGGCGTATTCCTCGTTGATAAAACCCGACTTGTAGCGGATGATTTCTTGGGGGTGCCAGCCGGTGACGTGGCAGACGAGGCATTCGGTGTCGTAAATACGACTGATTCCGTGGTCGGCGTGCCCTTTTCGAGGACCTTTCAGGCTTTCGAATGCGTAGGCATGCCCCCCCGACGATGAACGCGTCGACACCCACTTTTCGTACGCCTTCGGGTGGCATTCGGCGCATGCTTCGGCGCCGACATAGGTGGCACCCGAGGGATGTTCCATCTCCGGTGCATTCCCCGCAATCTTCTCCGAATGGAGCCTCGACTGATAATTGCGCAGATGTGCGACCATTTTCAGGTTGTCTTCGAAGCGTTCCTTGTCGAGGTCGACCAATTCAAAGCGGAATCGGGCATCGGAATTGCCCGGATAGTAGCCGACAACTCCGGTGTATTTTCCTTTGTGCCCGACGTTGAGCAGCATGGCTTTGCCAGCTCGCATCGGCTTATTGTCAGGGTCTTCTGGCCCGCCGGCGCTAAGAATCAGGTCGAATTCATCGAATTCCTTTGCCAAGTCGCGAGTGGTTTCCAGGTCGGCATGCGAAAGCAATACCATCAGATCGGGCTTCTGTTCTTTGAGTTGTGCGATGGCGCCCGGAAGCACCGACTTAGGGTCAAGCACGGAAAGGTCCGGATTATTCTCGGCGATGGCAGTCGTCTCTTCGAACGCGGGGGAGAGAATCGATGTAACGCCGATTTTGACACCGCCCACGGTAAAGACTCTCGCGGGCAGTGGTCCCTGGGGCAGGTCGGGCGTGTCGAACAGAACCACGTTTGCCGCGACAAAGGGAAGCCCGACTTCAGGGTCGTCCGGGTCTCCGGTGTACTTGGAGAGCAGATACGCGGCACCAAACGCAATATCCTGCGGGCCGAGCCCAACCGCCTTGTAGCGCATGTCGCGCAGAGCATCGAGCAGAGTGTCGAACTTGATCTCGCTGTGGCGACGGGTTCGTCGCGCGTTTCCGCCCAGATCGAGGGCCGCAACCGGCCAACCCTTCTTTTCAATTTTTTCAACGAGATCGGCGCGGCGGTAGACACCTCCGGATTGCAACTCTGAGCACCCACAAGGCTCGAAGTATCCGTATTGTTGACCGGTCAGAACAAGTGCGAGGGCCGGTTTCTCCCAACCATCGAGAGGCGTTTTCAAGGCCGCCCCGTTCGACAAGTCAGCAGATAGACCATGCGCGCCTTGATTGTCATCGCCTGCATGTCTATCTGATGACAGCGTTTCGCCCGGCGCTGATGTCTTGGAATTGGAGCCGCCGGCGCCTGTCGTCGAACCGGTCGATTTCCTAGAGTTGCATCCGACTGTCGAGGCAATCACTAAGCCGCATGCGAAGGCGACCGTCGCGACCGCACGATTCTGCCGAGCCCTCTGCCCGTGGCATTCGCCAGGCTCTTGTCTTGCGAGCGCCGATTCAGACGCCGGCTTCGTTAAGGCAATCGTCATCCGCCGGATTCCTTTCCTTTACGCGGCCGGACACAAGGTGCCGCAAGCCAGCCATTTTACAATTTTTTGCCATCATTCCAACGAAGGGCGAACAAAACTATGAAAATCTTCGTAACTCTCGCCTTCGAAACGCCACAATTAAATGGAACCGCACCCCGATGAGCTGATTCACTTGAAATGCGGTTTTGCCCGCGAGTTGGAAACTTCTCCAAAATCCCGTTGACGTGGATTGGGCGCTACAAACCCAGGGCACACGCCGCCTATCAGTGGGGGTGCGACCATTGCTAGTAGGACGTGAATTCGATGGTGAACTCGATTTCTTCGGCCTGTGGATGATTCGTCTTTACTGACACGGTACATCCCTTGTCGCGCGTAATGTTCAGGGGCGGCGCATCCGCGGGAATCTTGAATGCCAGGTAGTATTGCTTCTTCTTAGCACTTTTGAGCGCTGCACCGGGCTCGATAGAGACTTGAATGTGCTCTGAGCAACTTTTCGCGTCAAGGAGTTCGAACTCTTGCCCATCCTCCAGTCCGGTGACCATCATCATCAGTTGAGCTTTCTGGCCTTTCCTGGCCTCGAATGTTCTCAGGCTGATCGTCATTTCTTCGGAAATCCACTTGACGTTTCCAGTGGGATAGAACTGTACGGGCCCGATTCGATTCCCCGCCAGTTGCCAGACGATATTGGTCGAACCATTGATGTCAGTACGAAGTGTCAGCAGTTCGCGCAGTCGGCCAATTGGCGCCCCAGGTGGAACCGTAATTCGAACGTCGTAGCCGCACTTTAGGTTCGCCGCTTTTATTTTTTCCTCGGGCATGAGCGTCCATTCTGCGCTGACCAGCTCATTGTCACAGTCGATGCTGAGAATCTCAAAATGATCGACAATGTCTGATTGGACCGTGCCCTCAATGGTCGTGGGCGATTCAGCCGAAAGAGTTCCCAACGTCCATCGCTTTGGAGGCGAGATCGAAACTAGGGATCTCACCGCGCCCTTGACATACAACGAATATTCCGGGTGTTCGGGGTCGTTACTCGTGATACTCACCGACTGCCGAAATGTCGCGGATTTTGCGATCGGCTTCCAGAAGACGTTAACCGTCGTACTCTCGCCAGGTTCCAGTTTCTTCTTACCCCATTGAGCCTTCGTGCACTTGCAGGATATCTTGACCTTCCCAATGAGGAGAGTGACGTCGCCGTCGTTTCGAACCACAAACTCGTGGTTTTTCTCTTCGTCAACCGCCATGCTGCCAAAGTCGAACGAAGGCTCGTCACACACGATTGTCGCATGAGGCCCGTCCGGCACCCTGCCGACGGGGCCTGGGGAACGCTTAAAGGGCTGACCGAGCGGGATCCAACCGCCCCAAGCCGCCAGAACGACGCCTCCCACCAGCCCGATGAGCACGATGAAAATGGTCACTAAAATGGTTAGCGGCTTCATGGCGCCAGCACCTCCGTCGATCAATATCTACTTGGATATACAACTGCGAAAACAACGTCGGCTCATCGCCGCAATCATCATTCTATTCTAGGAAAGCCCATGCCGCATTCAATTCCGATTGTCTGCTTCGTCACGATTGGGAGAACTATTCCGCAATTCGTCGATCGATTCGACCGACGTTACCGGCAGAAACTTATCGCGATGGCCTTCTCGACGGTTGATCTGGTCGAGATCCCAGGCGAGTTGAGCCTCTCGACGCGCCACGTCGACGTCACCGGCCTTCCAGCAACCAATGGCCAATTCGGCCCGAATCATCGCCGAGTTCGGATACCGGTCCGCTGCTCGGCTGAGCCAGTCGACGGCGTGACGGGCATCTTCAATGTCGCCTGTCCTTTCGAACTGATGGCCGAACCATTGGCCCAGATTTCGGTAACCCGTGGCGTGGAACGGGGCCAATTCGATTGCCGCGGTCTGCATTTTCACGGCAGCATCGAATTCGCTGTCGCTGGACCCGGGCAAGGCGTGCCAGCGGTCGAACAGCGTCTGGGCGAACCTTTGGACGGGTTCGGGTGAGAACGGGTCGGCTTGGGCCGCCTTTTCGTAAAAAGCGATCGCTCTTTGCAGGTTCCCACTGCTGCGTGCATCGTCGCCCAGCGCAACAGATGTTCTGCTCTGCATCACTGGCACCGTCGTCGTGAACAGGCAGGCTACAAGCGCTATGACCATCAAGGCTGCAGTTGGACCAATCTTTAGCCAGGAACGCGTCTCGTGTAAGTTCTTCATGCTTGGGCGGACGAGTGTCATCGCCACGAGCAACAACAGCAGGGCTTGAGCGACCGCCGGCATTTCGATCCCCCCTGCACCGAACAGGTGCACGAAGAACGCAACAGCAGCAGCGGCGAGAGGCCAGCGCAAATCGGAGACTTTGCTGAACGCTCCGGCTAACAGCTTGACTCCGATCACCCAGCCCACAAGCATCACAATGAGGCGGACGTCAAACCCCGAACCCCACATCCAGCCGAGTGTCGGCACGAACAGGAATCCCAATCCGGCGCCGACAACAAGAGGGTCGCGCCTGTCGTGTTTCGCGAGATTGATGTTCGCTTCGTCTTGAGCGGCGCTCTCAGCGGGCGCCGGTTGATTCGAAATGTGGATTCCTGCGTACATCAGACCGAACAAACCACAGACGGCGGCCAGCCCTCCACTCGTCCAGATGTCGAGAAGAAAGTTGTGCGGATCAGAGATTTCCTCACTCGATTCGGCCATTTTGTGTGCCAGATAATGGGGGCGAAAGTTTCCAGGCCCGACGCCAATTATGGGGCGTTCGCCGATCACACCCAGGCTGCCCGACCAGTATTGCAGCCGGTAGCGCAACGACTTTGGGGCCTCGGACAGAACTTCACGATCGAGACTACCACTCAACCCGGCGAGACAGAGAGCACACAGGGCCAGTCCCGCGACGCCCCACAATAGCCTGCTTCGCCGGTGTGAGTTCAGGTTCCGCTTTCGCCAGACCGTCATAGCGGCCCAGGCCATCAACCCACACGTCAGGCCGACCCACGCAGTTCTGCTTTTCGTCAACAGGAGACAGTATCCGATCAGACTCACCATGAACGTCGGTCCGACCCAACGCAACGGGCCGATGCCATGCTGCCAGATGCTGACCATCGCGGCGAGCGCAATGATCAGCCAGGCTGCCAACAGTCCCCCCAACGTGTTGGTCAGACCGAACATGGCGAACGGCTCGGAACTATCCAAAAGACGAGATTCCCACAGAATGCGACCGGTGCCTTCGAGAGCGATTCCTTGTGACGTCAGTTCTTCGCGAAGTTCCTGAATTCGCATTCGATTGTCAGCGTTCGGCGGCGCACCCCCGGCAAGGGAGTTCTGTAACGTGTCTAACTCGGTTCGGGACTGCGCGTATTCGGCCGCAGTCTGCGGTAAGGAGACATAGTGCTGCCAAATTCCCAGTGCCGACAGACAGGCGGCTGCGGCGACGCCAACCCGCATGAGACGGGCGGCATCAGACGGTGTTCGTAAGACTTGTCGCGTCAGGAAAAAGGCGACCCCCAGTCCGACCCATTCGAAAAACATGTTGAGCGCCGCGCGCCGATCACCGCCACCAACGAACACGCCGACCGTAGCTAGACCGTGTCCGACGATAATAATGCCCAAGAACAGGTCCAGACGGTCCATCCTCGGCGCGAACTCGCCATTACGAAAGGCAAACCAGACCCAAACCACGCCGGCAATCAACCACAACTGTACGATCCAAAGCGTCTCACCCGCCGCGGCCGATTCGGTCGGCACGAGCAGCCGGCAGATGATCAAAGCCCCGACCGTCCCCTTGAGCAGTCCGAACAACGTGTCGTCCGGCGGACCCACCGCCGCGAATGACTCCTGACGCTTGCCCCCCGAGCGAGGACGAGATCTCAGCGCCCGAGGCATTTGCGACACGATATTCACCTACGTTGATTGGGGATCGACGAACACAAGAGATATACGAACAACGCGAGACAATCGTTGGTTCGGCTTGCAAAATCAGCCCCGGTTCGGCGCAATGGGGCGATACCGTTCAGTATCGTGACAAGCATTTCGAACGACCACGCTTCGGGCTCCGCGCTATTCGTCACCATTGTTCTTTCGGCCCACGGTTTCGAGAATACCAATGATCGCCAGGACACACATGATCAACGCGATGACGGTAAGCGCACCGGCCCATCCGGGGACCTCATACAGCAATAAGGCTCCCAATCCGGTTGTCAGAGTCGCCAGGTGGATCGTCAATACGGCGTCGCTTGGTCTGAGCCCGAACTCGACAAGCCGATGGGAAAAATGGCTTTTGTCTGGCTGAAACGGGCTGCGCCTTTGCGAAAGGCGGATCAAAAGAACGCTACAGAAGTCGTACAGGGGGATCGCCAGAATGCAAAGGGGCGCAAGAATGACATGCCTGCTCGCCGTCTGTTCGTCGTAGAACGTGCCGAGAATCGTCATCGTCGCCATCAGCAGACCGATGAAGTAGCTGCCGGTATCGCCCATGAAAATGCGTGCCGGCGACCAGTTGTGACACAAGAACCCAGTCAGCGCACCACTGAGCACGAGCAGGACACCGGCAACCAGCCAACGCGGTTCGCTCGTCGAAGTCATCATGATCACCGAGAAGATGACCGACGCGACTAATGCAATGCCCGCCGACAGGCCGTCCATGTTGTCCAGAAAATTGAAAGCATTGATCAACACCAAAATCCACAGCACGGAGATTCCCCAGCCAATCCAGGGGTAAGGAACAAAAACGCTGGCACGCACACCCGCTGCAACAAGACCACAGGCCACCAGAACTTGAATCGCCAGTCGGGGTTGCCAGCGGATGTTTTTCAGATCGTCGATGAGCCCCGTGCATGAGAGGATCGTCCCACCGGCGAGGATCGCCCACATGCGGCTCGATCGATAGAGCACTCCGTCAAGGTGCTGGGCGACTTCCAGCGGTATCCAGTCGGGCGGCTGGCCCGTGCGAGTGAGCAGCCAGGCGATGAACTGAGCCGAGGCAATTGGTACGACTACGCCGAGCCAGATTCCAATACCACCGCCCAGCGGCATTGGTCGAGTATGCACCTTTCGGGCCGCCGGTCGATCGACCAACCCCCATTGGGGAGAGAGGACGCGTAGAGCGGCCGTCGCGACAAACGCGATCGCAAATGAAGAAAGCAGACAAGCAGCGATGAAGAACAACATGTCGGTTTGGTCGCTGCTCCCTATTCATCACATGAGGCGTGGTCAGATGTCGTCCGATACTCCTCTGGCGGGCCACCAGTGCCGTTATTTCTCGGGCAAAATTCGACGACAATCGCATCTAGGAACGGCTTCTTGCGTCAGGTCAGAATTCACCCTCAACCCACGACACGGCAAGCCGAGTATCGCCAATTTGTCCTTTTCGACGTCCAGGGTCTCCTACGCCGTCGCGTGTCCCGTCGCCAATCGAAAAACTGAAAACAGAGAAATACAACCACTCTTTAGTGCAAGAAATCTTACGCATTCATCGTTGAATTGGCTCGGTCATGCAGAGAAACTCACAGCGCCGCACATGGTCGCCATTTGGCTCACGTCTGGTCGTCATCGGCACCGTTGGTCTTGGGGTCGGATCTGGGTCGCTCGCCTTTGAAGAGTTTTCGTTCGAGACGCGGGTCGTACGGCGTCCAATGCGAATCAGAATTCGGGTCGCCCTCAATGTTGCGCGTGAACTCGTGGACCTTTGCATCGAGGTTGTCGAGGTGATGCAGGGCAACCGCCTCGGGCGTCATCGGCAGCTTCGAGCTGCCGAATGCGTAGGTTCCGTGATGGCTGAGGATCATGTGTTTGAGCCTGAGCGTCGTCTCTTCGGGAAACGATTCGCCGCTGAGCCGAGTGGCCTCGGCGATCTTCTCGTCCAGCATTCCGATTGCGATCACCATGTGCCCGAGCAATTGTCCCTCGTCGGTGTATACGAAAGCGGTTTCATAATCCAACTCTCGAATCTTGCCCAGGTCGTGGAGAAATATCCCCGCCAGCAACAGGTTGATGTCGATCTTGGGGTACAGGTCAGCGATGCGACTCGCCGTCTCTAGTATGTTGACGACGTGTTCGAGCAGTCCACCGTGGTACGCGTGGTGTGTTTTGATGCCCGCCGGCGCGCGGCTGAGGGAATCGACGATCGACGGATCGACGAGAAAACACTCCATCAAGGTTCTCAACGGCGGATCATCGATCGACAGCAGAATTTCCCGCATTCGCTCAAGCAACCGTTCGACGTTCTTTCCCGGCTGCGGGTGGAAGTCCTCCAGATCGAGGCCGTCGGTTGAAACGGCGCGAATGTGCGTAACGATGATCTGCAGACCGCCTTGAAACACCTGCAGCTTGCCTTTGACGCGCACGAAGTCACCAGCCGAGTAATGTGCCGCTGATTCCTCCGTCACGTTCCACATCAAACCGCTCATCTGACCCGAGCAGTCGCGCAATTGAGCCAGCAGATACAAGTTGGCGTTGCGATTGGCGCGCAATTGCTTGTCGGCCAAGAGGTACACTTCTTCGACGGTTTCACCATCTTTGAGTTCGTTCAGAAATCGGCGGGCCATGGGGCAATGACTTTCAATTCGCCCGAGCAAAACTCGGGCGTCTCATGCTGGTCAGTCGGTCACGGGTCCTGATTCTAGGGAGCCGGACAGATGCCAACAAGTCTCGGCCGTGGCACGTCGCCGTCACGTCAATCGTGGACAGTGGAACCCCTGCGAAGAGGCAATTCCACGTCGGCCGTTCGACGTCGACCATCCCGAACATACGAACCTTTTGGCAATCCCGCCGTTCTGATAGAATGCCGCCGCGCGATGGGTCGTTGATGGCCGATGACCTCTTCTCTGTTTATTTGCTCTGTCTGTTCGTTCGCAAGCCTAAGGTTGTGTCGAGAGTGTCGTCTGGAAAAAGTTCAAGGCGGCCGCGACTGGTCGTGTGCAATTCGAGATGTCAGAATTCCGAAACGTTTGAAATCCGAGGAACTGCTTGTGTACTGGTCGAAAACGTTCATTCCCACGATGAAGGAAATTCCCGCCGACGCGGAGATTCCCAGCCACCAGCTCATGCTCCGGGCCGGGCTCGTCCGGCAGGTGATGGCCGGAGCTTATAGCTATCTTCCGTTGGGTCTCAGGGCGCTCAGAAAGGCCGAAGCGATCGTCCGGGAAGAGATGGACCAGGCCGGAGCCATCGAATTGCTGATGTCGGCCCTGACGCCAATCGACCTATGGGAGAAAACCGGGCGCCGCGAGGCCTTCGGCGACGTGCTCATTCACTTCGAGGTGAAACGGGGCAATCGAAGCGTGCACTTGGCCCTTGGACCCACACACGAAGAAATCATCACCGATCTTGTGAGCCGACACATCAGCAGCTACCGGCAGTTGCCGGTGACGCTGTACCAGATCCAGACAAAATTCCGCAACGAAGAACGTCCCCGCTTCGGCGTGCTGCGTACTAGCGAGTTCTTGATGAAGGACGCCTACAGTTTCAGTACGTCGCTGGAACAGCTCGACGAAGTTTACCAGCAGATGTACCGCGCGTACTGCCGAATCTTTGCGCGGTGCGGCTTAAGTTATCTGGCGGTTGAGGCCGAAAGCGGACCGATTGGCGGCGACGCCTCACACGAATTCATGGTGCCGGCAGACAACGGCGAAGACCGCATTGTGCATTGTCGAGAATCGGGCTACGCGGCCAACCTCGAGCGAGCCGACACCGGACGCGTGTCACCGTTTACCGCCCAGTCCGACAGTTCTCTTCCCGCCGTCGAAGAATTCAACGACCTGAAAAAGGTCGATACGCCCGATGCCAAGAGTATCGAACAGGTAAGCCGAATGCTTTCCTGTCAACCGCAACAGATGATTAAGACGCTTATTTACAGCGCCGACGAAAAGCCGCTCGCGGTGTTGATCCGCGGCGACCACGAAGCCAACGACGGAAAAATTCGACGCGCGCTGGGCGTACAAGATGTCTCACTCGCCGACGATGAGACCATTCAACAAGTGACCGGAGCATCGACCGGCTTCGCTGGTCCCGTCGGCATCGGATGTCCGATCATCGCCGATCACGACGTCCCGGTGATTCTCAACGCGATTACCGGCGCCAACGCAAACGACGCCCACTTCACCAACGTCAACATCGGTCGCGATTATCAACTGGAAACCAGCTACGACCTGCGAAACGCCGTCGCCGACGACCCCAGCCCCTGTGGTAAAGGAACGCTCGAACTGGTGCATGGCATCGAGGTCGGACATGTCTTCAAGTTGGGGACAAAGTACACCGAAGCCCTCGACGCCCAGTTTCTTGATGAGAACGAGAAGCGGCACCCGATCATCATGGGCTGCTACGGCATCGGAATCAACCGCATCATTGCCTCGTTGGCGGAGACAAGTCATGACGAAAACGGCTTGATCTGGCCGCTTTCGGTCGCGCCCTACTCTGTTCTTCTCATCCCGCTCAACATGGGCGAGGAGAACGTGCGACAGGTCGCGATCAAGTACTACGAAGAGCTTCAGGCGGCCGGTGTCGACGTGCTGCTCGACGATCGCAAAGCTCGCCCCGGGTTCAAATTCAAAGACGCCGACCTGATCGGTATTCCACTGCGTGTCGTCATCGGCGGCCGAGGGCTGAAGGAAGGCATCGTTGAACTCAAATGGCGCACCGCCGAACAGCCCGAAAAGGTTCCCGTCGAGCAAGGTGTGAGATCGGTGCTCGATGCGTTGGCGGCCCGCCGTGCTGAGGACTCTCAAGGAGTTCCAGCGTGAAACGTACCGGCTGCCGGGCATGAGTGCTTCTCGGGTATGAATTCGTCGGCGAACTTATGGTTGGCGGACCAGTCGTTTGGTCGAGCTCGGTGCCGAGCGAAAGACCTACGCGTCGAATCGCGCCTCGCCGAACGCCACGGAGTCTGCCCGACACGCCCCAGCCCACACGCCCCAGTCCTCAGACAGGCAACTGAACGACTTTAGGGCGTACAGCCTGTTGAATTCGATTGCGTAACCTATTGGGGTCCTGGTGTCACGATTCGCGCGGCCGCGAAATGATGCTTGAGATTCACTGTCCAATCGTGGATGATGGTCGAATGCCGAGGTGACACGTTGTTCGATGCCGGGTCGTACGGAGCATTCACATGTACTTTCAAGTCACGTGCCCAGGTTGTCAGAAAAGCCTGAAGATTCGCGAAGAAAATGCGGGGAATAAGGTCCGCTGTCCGTATTGTCACGCCGCCTTCACCGTGAAGACGCCACAACGGGCAAAGACTCAATCGGGCGGCGGCGACGACGCTGACGACTGGGCTGCCGATGCGCGCGACAACAGCGGCGACTGGTCGGCTTCCGGCAGCGACGACAACATGCTGCAAACGGCGCTGTTCGCCCTGGTCGGAACGGGCGTCTTTTATCTGATCGTCTACCCGTTTTCTGACTTTCTGGGTTACTTTTCCGATCTGTTCGTCAAGCGCGGCTGGGTTCCCATTGTTTTGGTCTTTCTGCTGTCGTGGTCCATTGCGATTCTGATCATGAAATCGCGCCGGCTGACCAGGCAGAAGGACTCGATGCTGTTCGACCTGCTGCCGATGGAAATCGCCGACGAAATCAGTTCGAAGACGGCCGGAAAGTTTGCCAAACACATTCGCAGTTTGCCGGCCAACGCGCACGAGAGCTTTCTGATCAATCGCGTACTGCGCGGCCTAGAGCATTTTCGAGTGCTGCGAAGTAACTCCGAAGTCGCGATCCGTCTTTCGTCCCAGTCGGACATCGACGCGACGGCCGTCGAATCAAGCTACACCACGCTGAAGGTGTTCATCTGGGCGATTCCGATCTTGGGATTCATCGGCACGGTGATGGGAATTAGCGATTCCGTCGCTGGGTTTTCCAGCACCGCCAGCGCATCCACTGACATGGCCGTGCTCAAGGAGTCGCTCAATGGTATCACGGGCGGTTTGGCAATGGCCTTCGATACAACGTTGATCGCACTCGTGATGAGCTTGCTTGTGATGTTTCCCACGAGCTCGATGCAGAAATCCGAGGAAGATCTTCTTAACTGGGTCGACGAGTATTGCAACGAGAACTTACTCAAACGGCTCAAGGATGGTGAACGCGGCTTCACCGGACCGACCAATGAATCGGCGCGGGCCATTCAGCGGGCCATCGATGCCGCTATGGCGGACCATCATGCAGAATTGCGAACCTGGACGATGAAACTCGAATCGATCGGCGGGACGCTGACCCAGGAAGTCGTGCAGGGTTGGGGGGAAATCAACGAACAGCTCAAGTCGAAGCAACAAGGTCATTCCGAGCAATTCGAGCAGGTCGTCTCGAAAGTCGTGCAGCGGCAGGGTGACATGCTTGACAAGCTGGAAGGCGTTCGCGAGCAGATGGCCAACGTGCATGCCGATCACGGTGAGCAGTTCAAATCGTTGTTGCACGAAGCAAACGAGGAATCACAGAAAATTCAACAGCGCGCCCAAGACCGCCAGGACAACATCGAAGACGACATGGCGAAGCTTGTCGATCGTTTCGAAAAAACGCTCGCCGGTTTGGCCGAGCAGAGTGAATCGGTTCAAAGCCAGGTGGCCAGTTCGATGCAAGCGACCGCCGAAAATATGGGCGACTACTTCGGCGGTTTGAACGAAGGCTTGGCATCCCTCAACGGCGTTCTCGAAGGACTCGATCAGAAACAGGTCGTTATCGAGACGCGTAACCAACCGCAGGCGGAGCCGTCTCGCGGCTGGGGATTATTCCGCCGAAAAAATGGGGTTAGGTGAAATGGCCCGGCGAAAAAAGGGAAATGACCTTGCGGTCTCGTTGTTTCCGTTCCTCAGCATTTTGGCCTGTGTGATCGGCGTATTGACGCTGATGATCACCGCGCTGGCCTTAGGCGAAATGGACAAACGCGTTGACCCCGAAGAGGTCGCGCGGACCGAGCGAATCGAGAAGATGGATGCTGACATTGAAACTTTTGACGCCACGCTGAAGAAACTTGAAGATGATACGGCGAAGGCTTCTGTGATCCGAGAAGAACTGAAACAGGTTCTGGAAGAATTGAAGCAGCTCGAAGCCGAACGCGACGCGCAGAAGAAGAACAAGGCAAAAAACCGCAAGACGATGATTCAAATTGAGGCTAGCATCGAGCAGCTCAAAAAGCGCATCGAAGAGCTCGAAGCTGAATTGATGAAAATCGAAGAAGAGATTCAAAGGCTCAAGCAGGAATTGGCGAAGCGGACCGGGCCGCCGCCCGACCCGGATGTCCAGGTTCGCCCCGGTGGAAGCGGTCGCAATCTCGATCCGACGTTTGTCGAATGCCGCAAGACAGAGATCGTCATTCATGACGGCCCGAAGCCCGGGCGCGTTCGGTTGGCTGATATTGCCAAAAGCCCGGTATTCCTAAAACTGTTGAAGCAGGTCAAGTCCAATCGCCGAGGCACGGTCGTGTTCTTGATGCGGAGTGATGCCATTTCGACATACCACACCGCAAGCCAAGTGGCGCGCCAGAATTATTGCCGTAATGGGAAGTTGCCGGTCGTCGGCCAGGGACAACTCGACCTGAGTATTTTCAAACAATAACTCAGTCATTGGGGGCCGGCCTTGACTGGCTGGAAGCTGCTGTCGCGTTTGTATTCTTAGCCCAACGGACCGAGACATCGTCGAGGAGATGTGATGCCATGAAAAAAAGGAAAAGCGCATCAGGTCCGGGGAGCCTCGATTCCCTGCTCGACACGATGACCAACGTCGTCGGAATTCTTGTGATCGTGCTTGTCGTCACGCAGCTGGGTGTCGGTGATGCCGTCAAACGTATTCACAAAGACATTTCCGAAATCAGCCGACAAGAATATGAAGAGAAGCTCGCCAAGGTCGACGAACTCAAAGTGAAACTCGAAACCGACAAACAGAATCTTAAAGAGATCGAAGCGAGCAGCGAAGACGATCAGAAGATGAAGCGTTTTCAGACGAAACAGGTCGAACTCGCCAAAACGGACATCGCTCGAATCCAGACATCACTGGCCGATTCTACGAAACGCACGAAGGAACTCGACGACACGAAAAAGAAGGTAGAGGAACTCGAAAAGAAAATCTCAGACGGACGGGAAGAAATCGCCAAGATCAAGGCGATGCTTGAAGACGCTCCACCCGTCAAAAAGGGGCCGGAAGCTACGGTGGTCACCCTGCCTGATCCACGTGCCGCACCCAAGGGAGCCACCGCGGTCGAATTCATCTGCCAGCATGGTCGCGTAGTCAGGCTCGATGTCGATCGGCTTCGAAAGATCGCTGTGGAGCGCATGCAGAAGTCGGAGCGACAACTCACAAAGCAAGGCGCGATCGACTGTCAGGCCCTGAAACGAATGTTCGACAAGGAAAAAATCGGGAACGCCTATTTTCGCGTCGCGATCCACGTCGGCAAAGACAAGCCTTCACTCATTATTTCGCATAACCCGCAGTCGGGCGACACGACCAAGAAGCTGAATGAGTTGGGATCGGTGTATCGGCGCGTGCTTCGCAACATTGATCGCCGCAAGGCGTTTATCCGTTTTCGCGTCTTTCCTGACAGTTTCGATACTTATCTTGCCGCGCGGGAAGTTGCATCATCGATGGGAATTCAAGCAGGCTGGGCTCCCTACCACGAGAACTTCGTACATCGAGTCGGCCTAGGGTTACCCGGCAATGTTTATTGCAGCGGGTACACTCCCCCGCCCCCGCCTCCCAAGCCGAAGAAAAAGCCCAAGCCTAAACCCAAGCCGAAGCCGGCCAACCCAGCGCCGCCCCCACCGCCGGTTCCCAAGGACGACATCGACTAAACGCCCGGCTTGAAGACCACCGATTTCTTGTCAACGGTGTCGCTGGTAATCCCAGATCGCGCGTTGATGCGCCGATTGAGCGAACGCTCAGCCCGTCTTCCTCATGTCGTTTTCGACGAGCGCCGCTTCAACTGCCCAGTGCCGCAACGAATTCCCCTTGCGCCCGTACCACACAACCTCGCGGGCGAACTCGTTGAACGAGCGGTGACCGGTTCCTGTCTCGACGCTGACCAGGGTCGGGCGGGCCACGAGTTCGGCCGATCCGTTTTCCAAGAGTGCGGAAACGTAAGAGTGAACGTCGTGCCCCAGAAGAATACGGCGTTGACCACCGTCATGGGGAGATTTACGAACGGCCCGTTGATAGCTCACCAAGTCATCCAGCAGGTCGACGGGCGCCTCGGGCAGTAGCCGCCCCAAAAACGTACGGATTTCACGATCAAACCGCTCGGCCTCATCTCGCTGTTGGCACAACTTCAAAAAGACGGCTTCCTCGACCGGCCAGGACACACCGTCGAACCGGCTGTCTTCAAACTCAAATCCGCCGCGACCGCGCCGCACGTCGGCCAAGATCGTTTCAAGCTGATCCAAAATCTGACCGAGTACGGTATCGTCCCGGCCGGCTTCGGCAATCAACGTCTCGTAAAACGTGCGATAGGACATGTCGAAACGATGCCGCACGGCAACGGCGATGACCTGCGTCAGGTTGAGGCAATGAAGTGCTTGAACCGTCCACGCGAACACGCTCTTTCGTGTCCAATCATCGAGTGGCATCGTCGCTGTTTCCACGACGATGTCATAGTACTCCGGGATGTCCCCGCCACCGTTGGAACCGTGAAGCAACAGCATCGGCACACGGACACCTACGATCTCATGCTGTTTTTGATAGGCCGGCTGATTCATCTCGGAGTTAGGAAGCAGCATGCAGTGGAACACGTTCAGCGAGTCGTGTTGACCGGCTTCCAGCAGCGTCTCGATTCCGTCGGCAAACGTCTCGTAGGTTTCGCCCGGTAGCCCGAGAATCAACTCTGTGTACGTGGGAATGCCCGCCCGGCGATATTGTGTGATCAGTCCGCGAAAGTCGTTGATTCGCATGTTCTTTCGCCGGACAACTTCCAGCGTGGGTTCGTCGATACTTTGAAAACTCAACGTGACGCCTTTGCACATCCCTTCCTCGTTGAGTCGGCTCGCAATTTCGAACACGCGCTGGTTGCTGTTTTTCGCGTAGGCCGCCCGGAACTTCTGTGGATTGCCCCGTTTTCGCTTCACGTCAACGAGCCGTTCGGTCAATTCCAAGTCGTCCTTGAACAGACCGTAGTTCGCATCGCAGTTGTAAAGGAGTTCGATCTCGTGGTCGGCGAACCATTCGTACTCGGCGAGAATCCGCTCACGCGGGAACCGGCGGACCTTCGTCATCGTCGCCGCACCCCAATCGCAGAACGTGCACTCGTACGGGCAGCCCCGATGCGTCTCTTGATTGGCCTGAAATTGGAACGGCTCGTTCAGCAGAGAATCGAACACGCCTGACAGATATGGAGACGGCAGCGCAGAGAGATCTTGAATTCTCGCCGCCGGCGGCGTGGCGACAGGCTCACCGTCGATGTTCAGCACGAGGCCTTGAACGTCGCGCAAGCCGTCTCGCCCGTCGATCAGCGTCCGCAATAAACCTGCAAAGGTCAATTCCCCTTCATGGTAAACGGCGGCATCGACGTAAGGGTGTTCGCGAAAGAAGTCCGGGGCGTTGCGTGGCACCTGCGTACCACCAAGCACGACAAAACAGTCGGGATGCCGCTGTTTGACTGCCTCGGCGAGGGCCTTCGAGTATTCCCAATTCCAGATGTAGCACGACAGCGCCAGCACGCTCGGCTCTTGCATCCGCTCGGCGAATTCGTTGACCGGTTCGCGCAGAAAGGCGATCGGCGCAAATTCGTATTGCCCGGTAATCTCCGGCATCGTTTGGCAATAGGCCTGGAGACACCCAGCGGAATAGGGCAGGAAGACGTTGCTTCCGTACCGGTAGTTGGGCTGGCAGAGATAGACGTTCCGTGTCATGCGCGGGATCGTACCGTAAGGGCGGCTCGCTTGGAAACCTGAGTTTCGCTGCCGAGAACAAACTGAGATCAGCCACTGCCCCCGGCTCCGTCGCGATGAGATCGGCACGGTCTCGTTCAGCATCCATCCCTAAACCCAATTGTGGTAGACTCTGACGTAGTCGTTAGAGGGCACAGGCTGCCAATCAGAGGGATTTACGGTCACTTCCGATATGCCTTGCCGGTCACAGCTGGGCCTCTCATATTGGTATCTGGCAGAGCGGTCTATCAGCGCGAAGGCCCCCACGGCGACCCACGAAAAACGGCTAAATCGCTGGCGGTTGATCCTACGTGAAGCCGATCGACCGAGCGCTTCTTCGGCAGCCGTTTGGCGGCGCAGAGAATTGTCGAACTGTTGCGTAGAAAGATAGATTTCGGAAATTACGCGGCTATGCCCTCCAAGACCGAAGCAGTCCGGCGAGAGTATGACCGGTTGGCCAAGGAGTACGACCACCGTTGGCGGCCGTACATTAACGCCACGCTGGATGCGGTCGTGTCGGCCGCCCGTTTATCGGGAAACGAACGCCTGCTTGACGCTCCCTCCGGTACGGGAGAACTCGAGCGTCGGCTGCTCGAACGTTGGCCCGATATCGAGATCGTCGGTACGGACATCAGCCGTGCGATGCTGGAGCAGGCTGTCGGCAAGTCCGCAGCGTGTGGACCGATGTGGGTGCAGAGCGACGTTCGCCGTCTCCCTTTTCCGGCGCAAAGCTTCGACTACGCCGTCTGCGCTAACAGCTTTCATCATTTTTCATCGCCCGACGATTCGTTGCGCGAATTACGCCGGGTGCTGCAGCCAAATGGTACATTGTTGCTCGTCGACTGGTGCGACGATTACCTCGTCTGCAAGCTGTGTAGCCTATGGCTCCGCTGGCAGGACCCCGCCTTTCACAAGGCCTACTCGCTTGCCAATTGCGAGTCGCTGCTAAGGCAGGCGGGTTTCGATGTCGAACGGGCAATCCGTTTCCGTGTCGGACTCATCTGGGGCATGATGAGTCTTGTCTGTCGACGCCGCTGAGTCGGTTGTGCTTTAGATGCCACGAGACCACAGACGTTACTGATCCGCCGGTCTCTTCGTTTCGACGGCCCCTCATGCTAACGTGTGGCCTATGAAGGCCGTTGTTCTCACGTTTGATCGACTTCCCGCGTATTGGTTGAGCTGTTACGGGAATCCCAGCGCGCCGACGCCCAATTGTGACGCGTTGGCGGCGCAGTCGATCGTTTTCGACGAACATTTTACCGAAAACGTCGATTCAAGTGCCCGAAACCATGCCTGGTGGACCGGCTGTTATCAATTCCCTCGCTCGCACGATGCGCAATTGCACTTCCCGAATGTCTTCTCGGCATTCCAGGGTCACCAGATCGAGACGGCTTTATTCGTCGAAAAATCCGATCAAGACGGATCGATTCCGCTGCCCGCATTCAGCACCGCTTCAAGTGCGGAACCAAAACGCAGCTCGGTGCGGATTTTCGAAGCGGCAACCACCTGTGAGTTGATTGCAGGCGGCATCGACTGCATCAATGGCTGGCAGGGCGAGAACGTCGCGTCGTGGCTGTTGTGGCTCAAAGCCAGCGGCATCACGGTGCCGTCTGCGTCAAGTCAGTTGATCTCCGAAGCCACCCAACCGGTTGATGAGTCGATCGGCCGGCTGTGGCAATTCCTGTCCAACGAGGTAGAACATGACGATCTACTGCTCGTTGTAACGGCCGGCCGTGGTGCGGACGGGTCATTCTCGACAGCGGACGGCAACGCGGATCGTTCCGCGATCCGCGATTCGATCCTTCACGTGCCGTTGTTCCTATATCTGGGCGGAGTCGAGATGGGGGGCCGGCGAAGTGAACTCACTCAACCGGTCGATCTGGTACCGACGCTGCTCGAGTGGCTGGGAATGGATTCGAATACGTTGCCGAACGAGGGCCACAGCGTGTTGACATGCGCAAGAAGCAAAGCGCACCCAGGGCGCGGCCAATTGTTCTTTGGCGACGGATTGCGGACCATCGGGACCGCAACCGAAGACTGTCTGCTCAGAATGCCCGGCCAGAATGCCGGCCCCGCTGTCAGCCGCGATCCGGAAATGTTCATCAAGCCCGATGACCGCTTTGAGATTCACGACGTTGCTCGACAGGAACCCGACATTGTCGATGAACTCGTTCGAACATTGACCGACTTCGTTGAAGAACACCACGACTCCTCGCCCGTTCCGTTCAATACAACGGAACACGACCCGACCTCGATGAACGAGCCAACGGAATAGCGGCGGCAACACGCGGCGATTTAATTTCGCCCCGTCGTAGTTGTTGCCATCGCCGCTAGCTTGATCGCATCCAGCCAACAATTCACGTCGTGTAGGCGCTTCCCGGACGGGACGACCTTCCGTTCGCCCAGATTGTCTCCACCGACCCATCAAACGAGACGCCGAAGTTCGAAGTACGAATCGTCCGCTAGCGAACGATTCTCGATTGCAGCGCCCCGTGATAATCATCGCGTCCGGACGACGCAGGCCCGCTCGGAAATCAGCCCCGATTCCGCCGGCAGCCGTGATCGCCTCAACGTGGCCCTAAGGTCGCCGACGCGTGTCACCGTGTTCATTTGCCCGTTTTTGGCGTTGTTGAGCCGCATTTGGCAGTCGTGTCGTTCAGGTGCGCGGTGATTCTCATCCACAGACATTCGACTGCTGCCGCCCCTTCAGGCTGAGAAATGTGGCCAAAACAGCGCGCGGCGGCTAGGTCCGAACTCTCCACACAATCGGACCAGCGGCGGAAATAATAATGGGGCGACTAGGACAAATGGAGAATACCGTTGACATCTGATTAAGTTTGGAGAAACTGGGACTTATGGGGCACGTGCGAGGCATTGGCAGAACAGAAGGAAGCCTAACGATTAGGTTGAGTTAACTGCCGCGCGGGCATTCTACGAGTCAACATTCCCGCCTGAATAAAGCGAGATATGGGCCAGATGAATTCATCACACAAGACACCGACGTCGGGGGCATTCGGTCCGTTGGGGCTGGAGCGACCGCGATTTGGAGAGTTTGCCAAACAACTTGCCGCGATCACCACGTGCGAACTCGAAGACTGCTTGAAATACCAGAGCGAGTATGGTGGCCGGATCGGCGCGATCTTGGCAGACCGAAAACTGATCCAGCAGGAACAGATTCCCGAGATCTTGCGGATGATGGCCCGCTGGGTCGCCGCGACTCGGCACGCCGACATGCCCGGCTTCGGATTTCCGCGACCGCTAAAACTGTCGGTCTGCATGCCGGCGTTCAACGAGGCCGACGTCATCGAAGATTGTCTCGCCGCTGCTTGTGCGATCCTGCCCGAGTTTGTCGAAGACTTCGAACTGATCATCGCTAATGACGGTTCGAGCGATGAAACCGGCGAACTCGTTCACCAGTTCAGCCAACGTGATCCCCGCGTCAGGCTTGTGAATCACGAAGTGAATCGCGGCTACGGTGCCGCCGTTTCGAGTGGTCTCAAGGCGGCTGAGGGCGACCTCGTAATCTTCACCGACGGCGACGGACAGTTCAGCATGCTCGACCTTCCACAATTGCTCGAGCATGTGAACGATGTCGACTATGTGATCGGCTACCGATACGAGCGGGCCGAGGGCGGACTTCGACGTCTCAACGCCTGGAGTTGGAATCGTCTGATCCGCGCGATGTTGGGTGTTCGCGTTCGTGATCTCGATTGCGCGTACAAATTGTTCCCGCGCGACGTGATCGAAGAGCTAAAGCTCACCTCACAAGGCGCCTGCATCAACGCAGAGATCCTGACGCAATGTGCCCGCGGCGGTCTGACATTTTGTGAAACTCCCGTGATGCACTACCCGCGCTACCACGGCGCTCCGACCGGTGCCAATCTGAAAGTGATCATAAAGGCGTTCCGGGAACTACCGCAACTGTGGAAGTACCGTTCCGCCCCGCCACTCGTGCGTTCACCGGCTGAGCAACGCGACGAAACTCCGATCCCAGACAAGGCAAAAGTGAGCCACTAAAGAAGCAAGTCCTTCTTTCCCATAGGCGAGTTTATCATTTCCATCCATCGAGAATTGGTTACGCAATGAGCATCTTGAATTCTCTCGAAGCTGTGGAACAAGCCGATCACGGTGAGCCAAAGCTGAAGCTCTGCATTCTCGCTGCCTGCCCCTTCCCTGCGAACCACGGCACGCCGGGTTCGATTCGCGAACTCTCCGAAGCGATCGCCGAGCGGGGCCACGAGGTTCACATTGTCACGTATCACATCGGGCAGGATATTCCACTGCGCGGCGTCCACGTGCATCGAGTCAAGCCGCTGTTTGAGGAGTCGACCGTCACGGTCGGACCGACGAATCGGCGGCCCGTGTACGACCTGCAAATGGTGTTCGAAGCGATCAAGGTGATCCGGCGATACAAGCTCGACATGATCCACGCGCACGGTTACGAGGCCGCACTTATTGCGACGCTCGCCCGCGTGGCCACGTGGAAGCCCTTCATCTACAGCGCCCACAATTCGATGGGTGACGAACTGGCCAGCTACGACTTCTTCCGCTTCAAGTGGGTCGCCAACTCGCTGGCATGGCTGCTCGACGCCGTTGTTCCCCGGCTGGGCAATTGGTGCATTCCTCACAGTGAGAACATGAAGACGTTTCTGGAAGACCGAGGATTGGGGAAAAAGTGCGAGCCGGTCGTCAATTTCGGCATAGACTTCGAAGACACACCCGGCGACGGGCTCCGTTTCAAAGAGCAATACAATCTGGGTGACAGCCCGCTCATCATGTACACCGGCGTGATGGACCATTTCCAGCGGCTCGACTTGCTGCTGGAAGCAATGGTGCCGGTCACCCAAGTCGTTCCCGACGCCAAGCTGATCTTGGTCTCGACCATTCCCAATGAGACACACGAATCGAACCTCATGCGTAAGGTGGACGAGTTGGGCATCAGAGACAACGTCGTGCTGACGGAGCCGCTCGAGCTCGATGATGTTCGCGAGATTCTGCCGCTGTGCGACGTGGCCGTCGTGCCCCGCCCCGGCGCTCCGGGCTTCCCGATCAAGTTACTAAATTACATGGCCGCCGCGCGAGCCTGTGTGATGTTCGAGAGCTCTTCCAGCGGGCTGACTGATGGCGAGCAGGCCATGCTCGTCAAACCCGACACGAGCGAAGCACTCGGCGACACGATTTTGACACTTCTCAAAGACCAACAACTCCGCGAGCGAATTGCGGCGAATGGGTATCGCTTCGTCCGCGCACATCACGACCGGAGTCGCTCCGCCGAGCAGGTGTGCAAAGCCTACATTCGCATGCTCGAAGCGAAGGGACGTTGGAAAAAGATTGCGGACCGCCCGTTCGTGGGCGGCGATGCCACGCAGCCGGTCGATTCAAAATCTACGGCGACCGCCGATCAGAGCACGGAAAACCAATCGAGCCATTCGCTACAAGGAACTTCCACCGATGTCAAATAGGGATTATTCGATATTGGTCGTCGGCTTGGACGGGGCAACCTTCGACCTGATGCTACCGTGGATCGACGAGGGGCATCTGCCTTGCTTAGGCGGGCTGCTTGATCGCGGCACGCATAGTCGGCTCGCCTCGACGGTGCCGCCCATCACACCGTGTGCCTGGTCGAGCTTCATGACGGGCAAGAACCCCGGCAAGCACGGCTTGTTCGATTTTGTCGAGCCGGTTCCCGGCAGCCACGGTTTCCAATTCACAAATGCTTCATGTCGCCACGGAGAATCGATCTGGGGCTATTTGAGCCGATTGCAGCGTCGCGTGGGCGTCGTAAACGTACCGATGACGTACCCCCCAGAAGAAGTCAACGGATATCTCATCTCGGGGCTCGACACACCGCACGAACATAGCCAGTACACGTATCCGGCCGAAATCAAACAGGAACTCAAGGATGCGTCGATCGACTACCGCATCGATTTGCAGCACCTGGGCAACATGCGCACCGATGCCCGCCGTCAAAGCTTTTTGGATGAAACGTTCGCTGCGGAGTCGGCTCGGACGGAAAGCCTGCTTCATCTCAGCCAGAAGTATCCCGCCGACTTTCGGATGATCGTCTACGGTGCGACCGATCAGGTGCAGCATCACTTTTGGCACTACATGGACCCTAATCACGACAAGTTCGATGCCGAGGGGGCCAAGACGTTCAACAACGCAATTCGCGACACATACATCCACGTCGACGGTTTGATGTCGTCTCTCCTTGAAAAGTGCGATGAGAAGACAATCGTGGTCGTCATGTCTGACCATGGTTTCGGACCGACCACCAACGTTCGACTGCGGCTCAATCAGATTCTCGAGACGGCGGGGCTGTTAAAATTCGTCGAAGAAAAGTCCGCCGGTCGACTGAAGCGGGTTCTTGCCGGCGCCCTCGACGGCCTGCTGCGTTCAACGCTTTCATCGGACGCCAAGCGGACGATAGCCGGTCTCTTCCCGAGGTTACGCGTCTGGTTCGAAAGCTTGGACGAAGCCGAGGTCGATTGGGATCGAACCCAGGCGTACGTCAACGAAGCCTACCGGTCGAGCCCCGCCATCTGGATGAATAAGAGTGGCGCACAGCAAGACAACAACACCGACGAAGTCATCGACGAAGTTGAAAAAATCCTCCGGTTAGTGGTCGATCCGCAGACGAAGGAGCCGTTGATTGGCAACGTCTATCGGACGCGTGACCTGTATCACGGCCCATATGCCGACAACGCTCCGGAGCTGCTACCTTCGTGGTGGGAAGATGGCTTCCTGCTCGATCAAAGCATTCCCGGCGGACCGGAAGAGTTGCGTGGCGAGATATCGACGCATCCGATCCAAGGGGGCGTCGAATTCGCCGGTTCGCACCGGATTGACGGCGTGTTCATGATGGCCGGTGGCCCCGTTCACTCAGGACTTGAGTTGGCCGGCGCCGACATCACCGACGTCACACCGACGATGCTCTATCTGATGGGAATGCCGGTGCCCAGCGACATGGATGGCCGCGTGCTCACCGAGTGCCTCGACGACGAATTTGTCAAGCAGAACCCCATCGAGTACGCCGATCCCGAATCGGGTTCGGACGACGAGAACCAAAAGCAGACACAATCGTTTACCGATGACGAATCGACACTCATTGCCCAGCGGCTGCAAGCCCTCGGCTACATCAAGTAACGGCAATCTACGACCTTCGAACACTCTAGAAACGACGAACAATCCGGGAGCGACAGACAGATGAATCGTGTTTTTATCATTGGCTGGGACGGCGCCACCTTCGACCTGATTAAGCCTTGGGTTGCCGAGGGGAAACTTCCCAACATTGCGGCGATCATGAACGAAGGCACCGTCGGCCCGTTGCGATCGACAATGCCTCCCATGACATTCCCAGCCTGGAGCAGTTTCATGACCGGGAAGAACCCCGGCAAGCATGGAATCTTCGACTTCACGCGGCAACGCCCCGGCAAGTACGAAATCGAATTCGTCAATGGCGGGCAACGCCAATCGGCATCCTTCTGGCAGATCCTGAGCGAAGCCGGACGCAAGGTGATTTCCATTTCGGTTCCTTGCACGTATCCGCCCGAGCCGGTTAACGGAGTCATGATCAGCGGGTTCGACGCACCCGGTTTGGGTGGCAGCGGTTCACGAGTCGATTCACGGGGCATGCATCCGCCGGAATTGTTCCAGGAGATCGACCGGGAAGTCGGCGGGCATCCGATTGGCTCGTTTCCGATGGCGGAAATCAATCAAGGGCGGCCGGATCTGGCCATCCAAAAGATTTTGGAGGCGATCCGCGAGAAAGCCGCGACGACGAAGTATCTGATGCAGAATCACCCTTGGGACGTCTGCATGATTCTGTTCGGCGAGTCCGACGGTGTCGGCCACCACTTTTGGAAATACTGCGATCCGGAATCACCGTTGTTCACCAACGACCCTCCGGGCCAGGAAGACAGCATTTTCAAGGTCTATGAAGAGTTGGACCGCCAGATCGGCGAGCTGAGAGAATTGTTGCCCGAAGACACAACGATTCTCATGATGTCGGATCACGGATTCGGCGGCGTGAGCAATGCCGTGCTCTATCCGAACTGCTGGCTCCACGAGCAGGGGCTGCTCGATTTCCGGGGTGGCGCCTCGAAGCGGTATTCGAGAATTCTCGATGCCATCAAGCTGCGAGCCGTCGCGTTCCTGCCCAGTAAAGTCAAGCGAATGCTTTATCGATTTGCCAAGGGCCGACTCGGCAAGATCGAATCAGCCGTGCGTTACAGCATGATTGAGTGGCAAGGTACAAAAGCCTACTTCGAAGAGAACCCGTATTACCCGGTGCTATGGATCAACCTCAAGGGCCGGCAACCCGACGGCACAGTAGTGCCGGGGGCAGAATACGAAACGCTCCGAGATCGGCTGATCGAAAAACTCGAAGATTGGCGGCACCCGGAAACGGGCGAGAAGATCGTGGAGAAAGCGTACAAGCGGGAAGAGATTTACAGCGGCTCCAGCTTGGAAAACGCTCCCGACATCGTCGTGAAGTGGAATGAACATGAAAACTACACCTACGCCTTCAAGCTGAGTTCCAAGTCCGAGTCGATGAACTGGACAGAAGACGTCGATCCCAACAAGGCGGAGAATCTGGTCTTCTTCACAGGCAAGTCGGGCAGCCACAGGGACGACGGGATTTTCCTGGCTCACGGGCCCGGTATTCGCCAGGCTGCTGTAATCGAAAACGCGAAGATCATCGACTTGGCGCCGACGATCTTGCACTTGCTCGACGTTCCCGTTCCCGAGGACATGGACGGCAAGGTGCTGGAAGACGTCTTCTCTGAAGAGTATGGCACCGTCGACGTCAAAACGACGGCTCACAGTAGTAAGCCGACCGTCAACTCTGAACACGGTACGTATTCATCCGAAGATGAGCAGACCATCGAAGATCGTCTCCGCTCGCTGGGATACATCAACTAGTGCCCTGTCAGGGGCTTTGTTTCGGGTCGCGGTGTCGCAATTCCGCAGGAGTGCGGATTGTACGTCCGGCTGATCCTGGCCCGGCTCGCGAACGAAGACAGGGGCAGATGGGTGAGCAGCACCGACGAACAGCACAATGGGCGGCCCAAACGAGATGGTGATGCGAATGACACCTCGTCGCGACGCATCGTGCGCAACGGCACGCTGAATGTGTTGGGCACGATGATCTATGTGCCGCTCAATTTGGTCACGGTATTCGTTCTGGCGCGACGGCTGGGTGCGGAAACACTGGGAGTGTATTTCACGATCTTCGCAATCGCCGTTGTCGTGCACTTCATCTTGGAAGCCGGCATCACGACCGTGCTCACGCGCCGTATTGCCCAGAGTGCAGATCGTCTGCGCAACCACGTTGCTGAGGCGGCCGGCTTGTGGATGCTCGTGAGCCTATGCTCGTTCGCAGCGATTATGTTATGCGGCATCGGCTGGGCGCACTGGAAAAATGAAAGCGTGCCTTGGATCGCCTTGAGCCTGGCGGGAGTGGCCACGATCGGCCGACAGCTATTGGAATTTTCCGTCGGCGCTTTCCGAGGTTTGGAACGTTTTGAATTTGAAAACGTCGCCCGCATCATACAAGCCGTTCTGTTTTGTTTACTCTCGATTCTCTTCGTCCACGATGCGACGGGGCTGAACGCGGCCTTTGTCGCGTTTGCTGTGAGCAACGTCGCCGGCGGAGTTTTCATCAGCTTGTCTCTGGCTTGGGGTTGGCGGTGTCTCGGCGTTCGGTTCAGTATGCCGATACTCAAGGGTTGGCTCTCGGAATCAATCCCTGTCGGATTCGGCGACGCCGTGCGGCGAATTGCCTGGCAGATCGACACGGTCTTGTTGGGCATCTTCCAACCAGCGGCGGCTGTGGGAGTATACGGAATAGCCTATCGCCCGCTGCAACCATTGCAAATCGTGCCGCGCACGCTGGCGTCGGTCACGTTTCCGGCGATGAGCCGAATGGCTGAGGAGGACAAAACGGCTCCAGCGCGAACGTTTGGACAGTCGGTCAATCTGCTGTGGATGATGAGCCTGCCGATTTGTGTGGCGGTCACGGTCTACGCGGTACCGCTCATCGAAATCTCTGCCGGCTCGGATTTTCTGCCGGCGACGGTGCCGCTACAGATTCTCATTTGGGCGACCGCTTTGACGTTCATTTCTTCGCAATTCCGTTTCATCTATACCGCAATCGGACGACAACGAACATTCAGCCGGCTAACGACGAGTTTCTTCGTCATCCAACTCGTTCTTCAAATTGCATTCATTCCAATGTGGGGTCTGTACGGTGCTTGTGCCGGCCGGATGATGGGCGAGTTCTTCCTGGTTTTGGCAGGGCTCTACTCGTGTCATCGGCTGGGAATCAACGCCATCCCGTGGTGGCGAATGGCGCGGGCGATTCCCGCCGCGGTGTTGATGGCCGGGCTGCTCTATTCGGTGGCAGATCAGTCGCGGGTGATTCTCGCCGCGACTGTGATTGGCGGGACGGCTCTGTATTTCGTTTTATGCGCTCTATTTGGAGCCGTCGATCGTAACGAACTCGCGCATCTGGCGAAGTTTGGCCGAGGTGTCATTTCTCGCATATTCGGAAGGCGACGTTCGGCGGCCACTCGCCGTGAGTCGAGCGTATCTGATGTCAGTCGCTGACGTTCAAACGCAAATCACTCTTGAAAACCGCTAAAGCGCAGATTTTTGGAGACACTCAGATACCACAAAATGAGGCCGCCGCGAGCATCGGCAGAGAAACTCTGATGCTCGACATCCAGCAGGCATGTTTAACGCCGGGACGTCACAGTTCTGCCAATTCTAGGGGCAGCAAAATTTCACGAAATCTGGCTTCAGACGGCATTTTTTCCCAGTAATTATGTTGTCTGCCCGTAATTATGGTAACATGGGTTAGCTGTAGGGATTATGGCCGAAGATGGAGAACGACATGAGAAATGCAATTCTAAGATGGTGTGTTGGGGTCGTCGTCTTGCTGAGTCTCGTCGGCGGCGTTGGCGCATGGCACCTTGAGTCCCGCAAGGCGAAGCGCGCTTGGGATCCGGTTCGCGCCCGCAACACAGGCCAGCCGATCCCGGTGCGAACTGTCACGGTCTCGAGTACGCTGGCGGTCGAGGTTGTCGGCGGTACAGCCGTCACGATGCCATACGCGTCTGCCGCGGTGTCGATCAGCACAGCAAATCCGCAGATCGCCGACCGCGAGCTTGTCGCCCTACACTGCGAAGCAGGTCGGCACGTCAAGATCGGACAGACACTCTTCGAATTCGAAAATGACATTTTCGGCCAAGTCGTCAGACAACGCGAGGCGGCCCTGGCCAAGGCGATCGAGCAATTCAAATCGATAAGCACACTTCGAAATGACAACGCCGCTTCCGACTTGGAACTTCGCACCGCCGCTGTCGAACTCGAAACAGCGAAGGTCGACTTAGCACTTGCGAAGTTGGATTTAGACAGCTGCGTTGTGAAGAGCCCGATCGACGGATTCGTACACGACATAAATCTGGTCGTCGGTCAACGAATTGCCAATCGGACCGAACTTGCCATCATCCACAAGCTTGATCCCATCCGTTTGAAGATGGATTTCCCGCTGGAGAGGATTGATTCTTTGCAGGTCGGACAAGAGGCGGAAATTACGCTTGACTGTTTTCCGAATGAGACCTTCGACGGCAAAGTCGTTCAGATCGCTCCGATGGCGACCGTTCAAACGCGAGTGCTGCCGGTGGTGATCGAAGTCCAGAACCCGAATAATCGGCTCAAGGCGGGCATCACTGGTTTCGTGCGTCTCAGCATGAAGGAGGTTCCCAAGGTCACGGTGCCGCAGGCTGCCATCATCAAGAGGGATGAGCGGGCGATGCTTTTCAAGGTGAACGGCGATCGCGCTCACATCCAAGAGATCACGCCTGGGCCGATGGTTAAGGAAGGTCAGATCGTGGTCAAGGCGGGAATCGACGCGGGTGACGAAGTCGTCATTTATGGCCACGACAAACTCGTCGACAATGATTACGTCAATACGAACTGGCGAGGATGGACGCGACGGGATAACTAAACAACTTGTGTCGTACGACTGCAGGTGCCCGCTGCTGTGGCGACTGCTTCGTACTCAACAGCCTGGTTTGGCAGCTCGACACCGAGAAGCCGGCAGGCAAATTCATGATGCCCGCCATGGCGCAAAATGGGGCAGCGCGAGGGAGAGGCGGGTGAACGAGGAGGTGCCGCGATGCGCGGCCTCGTCTACCCCTACACACTTCGAGCGCCCGAATCGTGTCAACACTGATCGCACATCCTCAACGGCGTTCTCCGTCGAAACGCGGATGGTTTCGCGCAAGCGTCCTAATGGTGCTGACGTTTCCGTTTGTACTGCTGAGTCTTCTATTTGAGTTGGCCCTGTCCCGGCGCGGCCTTGCTGTGGCCGCGCTGCTCGTTGCCGCCGGGTTTTCTCTGAGCACGTGGCTCCGTCCGCCGCTGAGCAAGGACATCCGGGGTCTTCAACTTCCGGTGGGTTTGACGTCCGAATCGTCACTGATTCCCGATGATGCGACCGCCGTTGTCGACCGAACGTCGCGACGCGATAGCTTGGCGACGGCACTCCTGTTGGTGATTGGCGTAGGACTCATCGCCGTTGTCGTCGAGCCGAAATGGCTGCACATCTTCAGCGGCCTTCTCGTTGCATTGGGCATCGCCGCCGTGGGCGCCACGACGATGAATCACCCAGCCGTCATCGAATCGCTCGACCGGGAATTCGAACAGCGCAAACAAATTCACTCGATTTTGGGAACCCGTTCAGAAGAACTCTTGGCTGCCACGAGCGGTGCCCGGGTTTACACTTTGGAAAGCTTGAGCAGTCCGCTGGCGCCGCTGGGCGCGGAGCTGGATGATCCGTTTCACGGTTGGATGTACATCGTCTACGGCCCTTGGCTGGTTGCCTTCTGTTTGTTGGTGACGTTGTTTTCGATGCAGGGCTCCCGGCGTCGTCGAATCGTCCAGTGCACGCTTTGGGTGCTGATGGGTTTCGTCCTGTCTGGTGTCATCACCTCACGGCGATGGGTTGCCGAGTATCACCTGGCCGATGCTCAGCGGCTCGAAAACGAAAACGCGTTCGACGCTGCGGTCGTGGCACTTGATGACGCGACGGAGGTCCTCCCGTCGTTCGCCCAGACGCGGCGGTTCTGGCTGATCCAGGGGCGAATTGACCAGCGAAGAGGGGCAGTGACCCCACATGCCCGCTATTTCAAAATCCATCAACACTATCTAAACGGTGAGCCGGAAGCCGCTCGATCGATGGCGGCACTCCTGCTTCTCGATGCTCCCGAAAGCCGCGTGGTGCGCGACTTTGCCGCTCAAATCAGCACCCAACTCGGAAAGATCGCCTTCTTCAAAGAATCGGAGAACACGGCGCAACACCTGTGGACCGAGTCGACTCGAATCGCGCCGTGGCACCTCGACTGCCAATTCGGCCTGGCGACGACGTTCGCACGACTCCATCGCAAAGAACCCGACCTGGTCGAGTCGAGCCTGGCGATCATCAGCGCGCGGCTGGGCGATCGAATGCTGTTGAGTGACATCGACTCGATGATCGGCGACGCCTATTTCGACGCCGGACGATTCGAGGAAGCACGCGAGCACTATGCTGCCTCAATGGAAACCTACAGTCTGCCGCGAACGGTCAATCCGCATGCACTCGAAGGTCTGCTGGGGATGTGAATTATGGGACATCGCAGCCTGCGGCTGGTCATCCTGACGATCTTTTCGATCGTGATGGGATACTTCGCATTCAGAACGTGGTCGCCGCTCCAATCGTCGGAGTACATCATCGGCGGCGAGGTTCGGCCGCTCATGCTTTCCAAGACCGACTCCGTTGCGCGAAAGTCGCTTTACCTGCGACGGACATGGTACATGCCACAGGCGCCGGAACACGCGTGGCTGCAAGTGCTCGGCCACGACGTGATCGAGGTTTTCGTGAATGGTCGTGCGATCGGCAATGCCGAGGTGGCGCATTCCGGCGTTGCTGCGGCGCTGTTGATCGACATTACACCTCATCTAGGGAAGGGGCGCAACTCGATCGGCATTTCCGCGACGCAGCGCGTTCTCGATCACCGCCCCGCTGTTGCCATCGAGGGAGGCTACACGCTGACCGATGGTCAGGAACGGTCGCTGGCCGATCCGGACACCTGGCGCGCCAACGATCACTTCGAGCGTGGGAACGATCTGTGGTTCACGACCGACTTCCGTGACGAACACTGGGCGATAGCCAAGTTGAGCCCGCCGCATTCGATGTGGGGCCACGTCGACGTCCCTCCTCGAGGCATCACGACGAAGCCGACAGCTTCGTGGATCTCGCCACCGTCGACACAAGGAGGCATTGCCGCCTTGCGACATGAGTTCGCCTTGCCGAGTCGGCCGGCGACGTCATGGCTGCGTGTCACGGCGACATCCCCGTACCGGTTGGCTGTCAACGGGACCGTCTTGGCCGACGATCACGACAAACTCGCCGCGCCGCCGCCGTATCGCCCTAGGCAATGTCTCTACGATATCAGCCGATTCGTCCACGCAGGACAAAACGTCGTCGCATTCATGCTGAGCACAGATGGCAGGACTCCGCACATCCAAGCTGACTTAGAAGTCACCGATAAGAGCGGAAACGTGTCGCGCCACGATACGGGAGAAGGCTGGATCGCCAGCGCGGGACCTTCGGCTGGATGGCGGCGGCCATTGGTTGCTGAGCCAGAGTGGTGGTCACCGTGCCACGTCGAGACGGGAAGCATGGTGCCCAAGCAGCGACAACTCGAACGGGAGGTCGTCACACTCTCTCGTTCAGATTTCCTTGTGATCAAGGCGTTTGCCATCGTTCTGCTATTCATGGCCGCCGCGGGTTTCGTCGCGCACTTCGGATGTTCTTGTGTCAACGGAATGTTGCAATGCACTCGAAATGGAGCGACGGCTCGAGTGCCCAAGAGTCTTGCCTATTTGGCCCTCGTGCCGTCAACGGCATTGGCCGCCGTCGGAATTCTCTCGACCTACGATCCCGCGATCAGCCAGCAGGATATCTACAGTGAAGTTTGGCTATTTTCGGCTTGGCTGCTTGTGGCGACACAGTGGCTGGCGATCGTATCGACCTGGATCGTCGCTGGTGGCCGGGCCGAAACCGACATTTCGAAACCGAGCCGATTCTGGGAACCACGTCGCGCCACGACCGTTTTCCTTTTTGTCTTGTGTGTGCTGGCGTTTTGGCTGCGCGTGCGGGACATCACGACCGAGCCCATTCACCACGACGAGGTCGGCGCCTACGGCTTCACGATGGGCATTTTTGAAACGGGTTTTCCCAGCCGCCGGTCGCATCCCGACTCGCCGATCGGCTATTGTGCGACGAGCGAACTCGTCTATTACCCCAACGCATTGGTCGCGCTGTTCATTGACGACCCGCTGTTGATTCTGCGGATTCCCGCCGTGTGCTGGTCGATCGGCACGCTCCTGCTCTTGTTTTATGTCGGGAAGCGGCTATTCAGCCTGCCGGTAGGATTGGTTGCGGCGACGTTCTATGCGGTCTCGCCCTATCTGGTGGGCATGGCGAACTTCGGACGGTACTTTTCGCAACTACAATTCTTCGCGTTACTGACGATCTACCTGTTCTACAAGACGATTCAAGGCCGAGGGCCGATCGACCGTCGCTACTTGTGGTTGACGGCTTCGAGTTTCATCGTGATGTTCCTGACCTGGGAAGGCTCGGCTTTCCTGGCAACGGGTCTGGTGGCCGCCGCCATGTTACATCGCCGCGGCAGCCTGCGAGCCATCTTCTGTAACCCGTCCATCTATGCAGCCATTGTGGCGGTTGCGGTGGTCTACTTGCTTCAGAATACGCATCGGACGTTTCAGCAGACTCAGCGGCTGTGGTACGGGCGCGGCATTAGTGGGCTGTCGCTGTTGCCGATGTGGCGCTACCCGAATTTCCAGTTGACCTATTTCTTTCAACAAGCCAGTTGGGTGCGAGATTCGTTGCTTCCCATTTTCGGTTGGGTTTGTGCGGTGCTGCTATCGATCCGACATCGATTCGAAGCTCCGCTGAGAGTGTTGCTTGTCATTCTCGCGGTGAACTGCGGGGTGATGGCTGCATTCCTGCCGCTACACGCCTCCCGATACTCGTATCATTTGGTGCCGCTGATGATCTTGGCTGCAACGGTGACATTAGTCGCCGCAACAGAGGCGCTACTAAAACTCGCCCGAGGTGTCCATGTTCCTCGATGGTGCCGCCGTTATTCGTACTTCGCAGCGGCGACGTTGGTTGCGAGCGTCTTCGCGTGTGCAAACGGCCGTTTCGTTCGCACGGCTGAACTTAAAGGATTCCAAACGCTCGCCTACCAAGCCGACATGTTCAAGTTCCCGCATTGGGACAGCGCTCTGACATTTCTGCGTGAGAACATGCAAGAGGGCGACGTCGTCATTGCGTTGTATCCTCATTTGGTTGACTTCACGATACAAACCGCTGAGGACCAACGATTCGGGTCGGAGTGGAGTTCCGACTATTGGCTGCAGTCGATCATGATTCTGCAGGCCACGTTGGACGACGTACGCGCGACGCCGCTGGACCGCCGCGTTGGAACGGTCATGATGCCCGACAAGGACTTCGTCGAGTACGTATTCAACACGCATCGTGGCCGGATCTGGTACTGCACTATTCCTCGAGTTCACAACGTCTCGAACTACGGCGCGGTCTCTGAATACATGCGCAAGAACATGGACATCGTGTTCGAAGATCACCGTAGCGTCGTCATGCTTCGCGACAACAATCATCGACCGGCGTTCGTGCAAGCCGCCGAGGAAGAGTCTAGCGATGCCGCCCGCACCTGGACGCTCGAATGACGTCCTGGTGGCATGTTGACTTGGCCAGCGTCGACGGTCTGCGAGCTTGGGTCGACGTCGTCCTGCTGAAGGCCCATTGGGCGATCCAACTTGAGCTGCCAAAGTCCAAGCTACCCAATCTCGATCGCCACCGGCGCCCACAGCCCGCCAATCTGGTCGCCTGCTGCCAACGCGTCGAAACTCAAGTCGACGCAGACTTCATTATGCGAACGTAGCAGACGCGTGACGCCGAATCGAACAGGACCGGTCTGCTCATCGATCGTTCCTAGCGTCATTCCATTGAGATTCACGCTCGCATTGCCGCCAACACCGTCAAAGGCGATTGAGACGTCCTCTTCGGGTGGCAGGCGATTTGGCCAGTTGAACTTTCGCCGCAACTCGACGGTTCCGGAAACGTCGCCGAACAGACTCCGCCAGTCCGCCGGTAGCTTGACGGTTCCCGTCTGTTCCTGTACACGGCCCAAGGCGCTTGAATCTGCCTGCTGGCCGTCACGTACAAGCCAACGGTATTTCCAGGGGCCACGCAAAACAATTCGGTGTGATGCCATCGCGTTCTCGTGTCGGGGATTGTCATCGCTCTACATGCCGGCGTCTCAACAGGTCGCGGGCGGTGCTGGAATAGTCGTCGTATGGCGTGTCGGATGGTGGACCGGGGGCATAGAAATAAGCCGTCTCATTGGTGTCGTCAGCCAATGCGATGACCGTCGAGGAGACGGTCCCCCGATCCGACCCTTTGATGCACAGCGCCGGTTCGCTTTCGTTCCCTGTCAGGGCACAGATTGCTTGGGCCGCCATGACCTTGCCATCCAAGGAATCGTTCCATCGAATCCGCCGGGCAACCTCCGAACGCGCACGAACAACGCGCGGGTTGCCACCGTCATCTAATCGCGCATTTGCGATCGTATGCACACCAGGAGAAAGATGGTGCGTGCGAAACTCGTCGCCCGCCTCGATGACAGTTGCTTGCTCAACTGAGAAAACAAGCACGTTGCAGCCGGCAAAATGCTCACCGCTGAGCCGTTTGATGGCGGTCTCGTTCGCTTCTTCGACCGATCGGCAACCGAGCAGATCAACGCATAACAATCCTCGCGACGGTGGTTGGGCAAGTACATCCCGCTTTTTGCGGTTTGTGATCGCCACGATGATGCCCGATTCGTTTAACCCCGGCCAGGTGCCGCCCGCTCTCTGGTCGCGGCCGGCGAGCCAAGCCGCCGAGGTTCCGTCTGCGTCGCTTCGGGTGGGCGGACTCGAAGGTCGGTTGTACGATTCATCCCGATTCGCCAGCAGCAGCAACGGACAGTCGGGCAAGACTTGGAACATCGCAGAAATGAGGCACATTTTTGTCAATTTGGATAAATAGAGGCGAATAGCACGGGCAAATTATGCTGATGCAGTAAACGTGTCGGATTTGGCAGAATTCAGCGCCAATTTTATGGCGCGCGGGACGAACGAAGTAAGAGACGTCTGTAGTCAGAAGTTTCTGGCGGTTTGTACGGTGGGATGATGCGAGCTTTGGCGACACCGTGGACGTTCATAGTTTACCGTTGGATGATGACTGATCCTGCTCGACGAGTCGAGAGTTGGGCCGTCGTAACAACCACCGCAGACCGGATTTGTCGGCGTTTCGAGGCAGCTGTACGACGCTGAACTGAGCGTGTGTCCATATTTGTTCGAATATCGCTGGTTTCGTAAACCCTGACCAGCTATACTTCAGCCGCTGTGTCAATGGATTGCCGAGCATCTGGAACGAAATCGGCGCGGGCCTCATTTCTGTGGGGAATTCCGCTGTAAACAAACGGCGCCAACGTCGTGCGTTTCGGGTTGTCGGTCGTACGAACTTGCTGCCATCGCGCGGCCGACAGAATTCTCTACAGGACTGTAGAGTGATGCATCAAGGATCTCCTTCTATTCCAGTGGACGGTCACGAGTCGTCGGTCACGCGGGCTCGCGCGCAAGCGACGGTTGCCCCGCAGCAACAAACCCCGACTGACGCCAAAAAGAGTTCTCGCAAATTGTTTACGCTTAGCCAACGCACCAATTCATTGCTTGGCGTTCAGATCATTGCCACGGGTGGCTATGTGCCCGACGTGGTTGTGACGAACGAACAGCTCGAACAACAGTACGATTTTGAACCCGGCTGGATCGAGCAGCGCTCCGGAATTCTCGAGCGGCGTCACGCGCCCCCGGAAATGGCCACCACCGATCTGTGTATCGAGGCGGCCAAACGAACGATTCGCTCGGCTCGGATCGATGCCAGTGACATCGACCTGTTGGTGGTCGGCACGTTCACGCCCGACCACAGCTGCCCGTCCACCGCCTGTCGCGTGCAGGACGTTCTCGGTTTGGACGCACCTGCCTTTGACGTGCAAGCCGCCTGTTCTGGGTTCATGTACGCCCTGACGACCGCAGCCCAATACGTGGCAACCGGCAACAGCAAGATGGCTCTCGTCATAGGTGCAGATCTCAATAGCCGAATGGTCAACCCAGCCGACCAGCGAACGGCGCCGTTGTTCGGCGACGGAGCCGGGGCCGTGTTGCTCACCCGCGGGGGACCCCACCAAGGCCTATCGTGTTATCAACTCGGGGCCGATGGCAGTGGTGGCCCGATGCTTATCATTCCCAGCAGCGGCACACGGCAACCCACGAGCCGCGAGACCGCGGCAGAAGGACTTCATTTTCTCAGCATGGACGGCAGGAGCGTTTTTAAGTGGGCGGTTCGCGCTTTGACCGACACAATCGAGCTTGTGCTCAATAAGTCAGGCATGAGCCCGAACGATGTTTCCCTCTACATTTTGCACCAGGCGAACGCTCGCATCATCGACTACGCAGTCGAGCAGTTGGGCATTCCCAAGGAACGGGTGCCGATCAATCTCGACCGATACGGGAACACGTCGGGCGGCTCGATTCCTTTGGCGCTGGATGAAGCCTATCAGGCGGGCCAGATCAATCGTGGTGACACGATCCTGATGAGCGGCTTTGGTGCCGGGCTGACGTGGGGCACCGGACTCTTCCGCTGGTAGCGATCAACCGTGTATCGGGCTGATGACTGCCGTCCCGCCCATCATCATCTATCGCCTTGATGGCCGAGTCGTGCGCCCGGTCGGCCCAGAAACCAATATTCTAGATCCAGTTCGGGATAGCTGTGGCGGCTATCGGACGATTCTTGGTATTCGAATATCGTCTCTACGCCGCCAGAACCCGCTACGCTTATGTCGAAGACGCGTTGCGTCAAATCAGGGCGCCCCGGCGGATCGACGAAACGCATTGCGTAGTTGGCATCACGCCGAGGCTGATGGACCAGGATGTTGTACTTCGTATCGGGATCGGGCTTAACGGTCCGAATCAGGTAGCGAGGCTGGTCACCATCAGCGGGCGGCACATCGTCGGCAGCATCCGCCAAGCCTGGCGCGATGACGGTGTTCCGGTTAATCAAAGCGCCCTCAACATCTAATCTGAGTGGCGTCAGGATGAGCGGCACCGGTTCAGTGGGCGGCTCGGACTCCACCAAGGTTCTGGCCGCAATCGGTGACGACGTCAACGCCGTGTTCTTGGGAGACGACACTAATACCGGCAGCCGGTTCCCAGCACCGATCTCAGCCTCGGTGCGAATCGCGTGGACCATGAATAGCCCTAACGCGAACAATGCCGAACAAGCCAACACCAAAGCCCATCTTTTCGCAACGTTTCGCCCGGCCATGCCTCGATCTCCAGATTGCGTGAAGGCGAGAGATCCCCCCATCGCCCGAATGATACGCTCAGACCCGGTAGCGGGCAAATAGGGATTTACGGCCATCCTGGCCCGGCGCATCGAACGCCTCGCTACTGGTCTATTCTCCGGGCGGCGAAAGGGTTTTCAATGCAATCCGCGTCAGGCCGACGTCTTCCTTGTTGATGGAATAGGCAACGTACAAATGGTCGTTCCACACGACGCTGTGCGGATATTGCCAACCGTCGAGCTTCGATTGGCCCTCATATCGTTTTTGCGTCGGCTCGCCACGAAGTAAGAAGCCGCGATCAAACGTCCGGCCGTCATCGCTGAGGGCGATCGTCAAACGACTTCGATCGAACTGCTTTGGACCGGGGTTGTTGATGACATACACCGTGCCGCTGGGAAGTTGGCCCGTTGAGAACCGCGCGGTGGAATCTGGAAAGTTTGTCTGAGCGGGCTGTGACCACGTCTCGCCTCGATCAAGGCTCGCGCTCGCGAACAGAAAACCGCTGTAGTTGCGGAACAGCATCACGATCCTTCCGCCGGTTTGTTCGAGAACATTTGGCTCGGTGTAGCCAAAAACTTTCAGATCTCCGGGTTCGACTCGCGCTTCCCGCCAACCCGACAATGCGTCCGATTCATCAGTGAACAACAGCTTCATCCGTCCGCTCGCACGTCGAGGATCGACGTGCTCACCGGCAAGCAATAAACGTCCGCCCGGCAGTCGCCCGGGTGCTTCGATGAAGAAGCCGCCGGCGATTCGATGAGGATCACTCCACGATTCGCCGTCGGACGAAGTTCGCGCCAAGAGTTCGGTCTCGGAACCAAAATTCTTGCCCATCGTCGTCGTGTAGAAGGCGGCGAGCGCATCTCCAGAAACGTAGAATCCGGCCGCGACGCAGACTCCCTTGCTTTGCTTGTGTTCGGTCAACACGGTCGGCTCCGTCCACATCGCACCGTCGGTGCTGTGACACAGAAGAATTCGTTGGCCGGGCTGATCTTCCCCGACGATGCCGTTCGACCACATGCAGTACAGCTTGCCGCCAAAGACGACAAGATTCGGATGATGGCAAAACTTGTAGCTGTCGACGGTTGCGCGGTACAACAGTTGATGTCGTCCCGTGACCGTTTTCAGACCCAGGTCGTCCTCCGCAGTTGCGAACAGACCGGGCGTCACCCGAATCGGCGCCTCCGTTTGTGATTCGCCCCTGACAACCGCAGGTGACAGCCACATGACCACAATGAGGACCAAAAACCGTCGCCCAACCCGGTTGTGATGGGATGGGACCGTACGCGCCGAGGGCAAGCGTTGTCCATCAGAAGGATCGGGAACCAATTCTTCTAGAAGAACGAAATCCTTCGTTCGGCTTGGTGCATCGCAATGTACGACCATGATGACGTTGCCTCGCTGGACACTGAAGCCTCGGTTTTGGAAACGCGGCGGAAGAGCTTGTCATTATCGCATCGAGCAAGGAAAGATCCACCTGATATCGACCGATGCTGCTCTGAACGACGAAGCCGAATCCGTGACCCGTCGGCCGAAACGTCGAAATGGAGATTCTTCGTGCCGATCGACATGGCCCCGTTTTCGTTCTGATGTTAACTTGGATCCGGCGGAGATGTGATCCCGTCCATCGATCGGCGGTTTTCATTCACTGTTTTCGACGGGAACACCCTTGACGCTTCGAATCCGGTACTCGCTCTTAGCGCTGTTGGGCGTCGCCGCTGTTCTCGTATCGCTTGATTGGTGGATCGCCGTACCCGAAGGCCGAACCGCGGAGTACGTTGGCCGACAGACGTGCGCCGAATGCCATGCCGCGCAGGAAAAGAAATGGTCTGGTTCGGACCATGACCTCGCCATGGATCTGGCAACGCCGGAATTTGTACTCGGTGATTTCGAGAACACGCAGCTTGAACACCACGGCATCACGTCACGCATGTCTCGCCGCGGCGACGAGTATTTCGTCGCAACTGAAGGCCCGGACGGCCAAGTCGCCGAGTTTCGGGTGAAGTACGTGTTCGGCTTCCGTCCGCTGCAACAGTACCTGGCAGAGTTGGAGAAAGGCCACATCCAGGTTCTCCCAGTGAGCTGGGACACCGAGCAAAAACGCTGGTTCTACGCGAACCCCGACGAGCCGTTCGGCCCCCACGATCCGTTGCATTGGACCGGTTCTGCACAGAACTGGAACCACATGTGCGCGGAATGTCACACGACGAACTTCGCCAAAAACTACGACGTCAAAACAGACACCTATCACTCGTCCTATTCCGAGATCGACGTCAGTTGCGAATCGTGTCACGGTCCGGGCAGCTTGCACGTCGAATTGGCCGAGGCACGTTCGCTCTTCTGGGATCGTCGTTACGGCTTCGGCCTGGCCAAACTCAAGGGGGACGACCCCACGACAGAGCTCGAAACGTGTGCCCCGTGCCACTCCCGGCGCCAACGGGTCTTCCCGGAATTTCAGGCGGGCGATAGGTACTCCGACCACTTCCGCTTGGCGCTCTTGGATGACCACCTATACCACGCGGATGGGCAGATCGACGACGAAGTGTATGTCTATGGGTCATTCACTCAGAGCCTGATGTACGAAAAGGGCGTGCGCTGCACGGACTGCCATGACCCGCACACGACGCGGGTGAAATTCGAAGATAACCGGCTGTGTACTCAATGCCACATTCCGGGCAAGTACGACGGTCCCGTTCACCATCATCACGCCGTGGGGAGTCGCGGGGCGCGGTGCGTCGAGTGCCACATGCCATCGAAGAACTACATGGTTGTCGATCCGCGCCGCGATCACAGCTTGCGTGTGCCCCGCCCCGACCTGACGGTTTCGATCGGAACCCCTAACGCCTGCAACGACTGCCACACAAAAGAGATCGAAACGCCCGCATGGGCGGCCGAGAAGGTTGTCGAGTGGTACGGCCCCAAACGGCGGCAGGACCCTCATTACGGCGAGATCATCCACGCGGGGCGTGCTTCCGATCCTGCCGCAGTCGACCCGCTAATCAAGCTAGCCCGCGATTCGAAGGTCGGCCCAATCGTCCGCGCGACGGCGGTCTCGCTGCTCGGTCAATACTTTGAAAACCAGGAAGCCCGTAATGCCGTCGAGCGGGCGGCAAAGGATCGTGACTCCCGAGTGCGCGTCGCCGCATTGAGGACGCTCGACGATCGGCCGCCGACGTCACCCGAGCAGGCCGACGAATTACGAAAACGTGTGGCGCCTTTGTTAACAGATCGATTCCGTCAGGTTCGTAGCGAAGCCGCGCGACTGTTGGCGGGAACGCCGTCAGATCTTCTCGACGCAGCCGAACGCGCCTCATTCGAAGACGCCCTCAAGGAATACCAGATTGGCGTGAACGCCGACAACGACTTAGCCGGCGCGCACATGAGCCTTGCGCTACTCAACGAGCGTCTCAACCGGACAGACGCCGCTGTCTCTGAGTATCGAACGGCGATTCGGATCGAGCCGGAAATGGCCGGGGCGCGTTCGAATCTTGCGAACCTGCTTTCCCGGCTCGGCAACGAAAAGGAGGCGATGCAGCTGCGAATCAAGGAAGCGGAACTTCTCGAGCGCGACGCCGGTCTGTTGCCCGACAGCGGTATTCTTCATTACCGGCTCGGCCTAGCCAATTACCTCATCGGTCGCGAGGACAAAGCCGTCGTTGCCCTCGCAAAGGCCTGCGAGCTGGAGCCCCGTTCCCCCGACTTCCTCATGGCGCTCACACTGTTGTATGAAAAGCAACGCCGATGGGGACCCGCGATCAAGGCTGCTCAGAAACTCATCGCATTGCAGCCGGAAAACCGCGTCTTTCAACAAGTGCTAGCCAAAATTCAAAACGGAGCTTCACGATCCCAAGCCGAGCCCGGTCCCCAACCGCTGCCACAACCCGAATAACCGCCCGATGTCGATTGACTAGGACGCGGACGCCACTATGCGGATTTGCGACCGATCTGTGTGAAGGGAACTAATTGGCACCATCGATTCCGCGTGCGGACCGTGTGTCGACTCGGAAGAGGCACGGAAATGTGATGCCCGCTCGGGGACGAGAATCTGGCGCGACTCGGAGCAAAAGTCGAAACGGTCCTCCGTCCTCGCATCAAGGAACTGCCTGAACCAGATCATCTGTTGCACGCGGTGGTGCGGAGAATAAATTCGCACGCCGACTCCCAGTTCGTGGATGTCGAAAAGCATTCCGAACAAGCCGCTGGGAATGTACTGCACGCCAGACATGTCGAGGCCCACCGATTCGCATTCCTGTTCGCGTACGAGAGAGTAAAGCGTTGATCGCAGCAGGCAAAACTCCTGTCCGGCCCATATGACGGTTTCACTGAGCGCGACGACGGGGATACCATCCTGTTGTCGAATGGTGGCTGATTTCATTACAAACATTTTGTCGTTCCCTTCGCTCGCGTTGTATGTACTGCAGAACTTTGACGGCCCTGTTCTTTGCGACATCATCCCTCGTGATCCAACTCGATCCTGCCGTCGTCGAGATGTCGCAGTTCGTTGAGCCCGCGCCTGATGAGGTGATACACATCGCCACGATCGACGGCTTGAGTTGCCAGGAGTGTCGTGTCGACTGCGTTTTCGTTGCTCTGAATCGCACCGATGAAGATGAACCGCATATTGCGTTGCCGCAGTTCGTCAACGATGTCGCACGTTGTTGCCAATTCGAGATCCATAAAATGTTTCTCCTCTTCGTATACAACGGTGTCACTCAGTAAGAACTCGTGACGAGAATGAATGGCCGGCGTCAACGAACTGGATGGCTCCATCACCGATGCCAAAGTCGAATCGAAGAGCGCACGGCTTCGGACGACCTGAACTCGATTCACACGAGATAGCGCTGTACCTCGTCTGGCATCCACTCAAAGGACTACGCGACGAAAATTGGGCGGGACTGCAAGAAAAGTTGGGCTAGATCCCGTTCGGGATAACTGTGGCGGCTATCGAACGATTTTTGGCCTTTGAATATCGTCTCTACGCCGCCAGAACCCGCTACACTTATGTCGAATACGCTCTAGGGCGGTAAGCGGGATTCAGCGGCGCACTGCCGGGGAGAGCGGCGATCGCGGCTTTCAGCCTGGCGAAGAGGGCCATCTGGATGAATCCAATTTGGACTCAGTACGTTGAGTGTTCTCAACTGACCGGCGTGGCAGCTCTCGAGGGTCTCTTGCTGTCGACGAGTTGCCGATCGATCAGCCCGTTTGGTGGGACGAGCGGAATGCCACCGGCGCCAGATACGGTCGATTCAACTCATCGAACCCTGATCCCACAGGGCTAATGAGCTTTCGCCGCCGGTCGGAATGAGCGTGTCGCGAGACCAAGTCAGCGTCGATACTGCGCGCCACTCACTCAAAGTAATCCGTTCGGACGTGCGGCGCCGCGAGGGACGCGAGGGACGCGTATGTCCTTTGGTTCGGTAGGCGGTTTACGTTCGCCGGGCGGCGGCCGTTGCCTGACCGACCTCGCTCCCGGGACGATTCATCAGCCACAACAGAACGGGGCTCGCCACGTAAATCGAGCTGTACGTTCCCACGATCACGCCCAGTACAAGGCAGAACGCGAAACCGTGGATGCCTTCACCGCCCCAGATGTAAAGGATTCCCACAACAATAAACGTCGTCAACGATGTCAGAATCGTGCGGGAGAGTGTTTGGTTCAGGCTGGTGTTGACCATGTCAACGGTGAGCGCCGGGTTCTTGCCTCGCACCTCGCGAATACGGTCGAAGACAACGATCGTGTCGTTGAGCGAATAGCCGACGATCGTAAGGAAGGCCGCGATCATCGGTAGGTTGATCTTGAAATCGTCCAGCCGAAGAATCGTGGCGATCTGTGTTCCCGATGCGTAGGACGCTACGGCGACGAGCCCTAACACGACGAGTACGTCGTGAACCAAGGCCGCCACGGCGGCAAAGCCAAACGTGATCCGTTGAAACCGCAACCAAATGTAGGCAACAATCGCCACTAGACTTGTCAGCATCGCGATCACAGCCATTGTTTGCATTTCGTTGGCAACGGTCTTGGCAAATGTGTTGACCTCTTCAAAAATCGGGTCGTGTTCCATTCTCTGTTGCACGCGATCCAGCGCCGCCTCGTAATCCGATTGTGAGACGACGGGTGACGATTGAGCCAACATTTGCGTGTACCGCTTCGACGCATTTTCGACGGCCGTCATTCCTGGTCCGGCGGTTCCGATGACTCGCAGCAATGATTCCGGCTGATCATATTTCTGGCCCCCATCTGTCTCGAGGGCGGCCAATTCTTCGGCGATGTAGTCTTGTATTGTCGACGTCGGCACGTCGCCAGTAAGCGTCAAATGCACCTGGTTGCCACCGGCAAACTCATCATCCGACGCGACCGCACCTACGATTGCACCCTCTTCTTTCTTGTCGGCATCCTTGCCAGCGACGTCCGCGCCGCTTTCGCCATTGCCTTCGCTACTCTCGCCTTCGCTGCCTGAGCCGTTGGCATTGGCAGGCTTGCCGTCATCGTCTGTCTTGTCATCTGGCCCAGCTTTGACCGTGATGAGTGGGATCGGCTCGATTGCGGCGTAGTCGACCCTCACTTTGCGCAGCTCGCGCCCCGATGCCGTCAAGATTCTGTCAACGTCGCTGCGGACTTCCGCGATGTTCTGATTCTTGGTTCGAAGCCGAAACAGTTTTCCTCCGGCCGCTGCGTTCGTCGTATCATCGCCGAGGCGCAGCCCTTCCAACGTGATGTTGGTTCCCATGCCATCGGTGAGGACACCGCGAACCTCGTCGATGTTCTGCGGCTCAACGAACTGAATGGTGACCATCGTTCCGCCGGTGAAGTCGATATCGAGATTATCTTCGCCCCGCGAGAAAAAGACTCCCATGCCGCCGACGATCAGCGCTATGGAAATCACCATCGCCACCTTACGAGCCGCGAGAAAATTCAAACTCGTGCTGCCGACGACACTTGCCATCTTCAACGACTTAATCCAGCGTTTTCGTTCGAGGACGTCGAATATGAGCCGGCCGAATATGAGCGTCGAATACATGCTCATCACGATGCCGATAAACAGCGTGACGGCGAAGCCGCGTACTTGGTCGGTTCCGATGACGTACAACACGACTGCCGTGATCAACGTGGTCAAGTTGGCATCGACAATGGTCGACGTGGCCTTTTCGAATCCGTTTTGAATCGCCATCCTTAAGCTCGATCCGCGCTGCAATTCTTCGCGAATTCTCTCAAAAATGAGTACGTTCGCGTCAACGGCCATGCCGATGGTGAGCACGATTCCCGCCAACCCCGGAAGCGTGAACACACCCTTAATGAGCGCCATCGAACCCATGACGAGAGTGATGTTCAAAAGCAAACACAGATTCGCGATGACGCCCGCTTTCCGGTAGTACAGGAACATAAACAGCACGACCGCGCCGGCCGCGTAAATGATGGCCCACTTGCCCTTTTCCTGGACGTCTTGCCCCAGCAGCGGGCTGATGGAGAATTCACTGATCGGGTCGGGCTTGATGGGCACTTCCAGAGCACCCGCGTTGAGCACGTTGACCAACTCGTCGATTTCTTCTGAAGTGAAGTCGCCCGAAATAGAGCCGGTATCGGAGATGGTCGATTGCAACGACGGAGCCGAGTGGATCTGATCGTCTAGAAGCACAGCCAAACGGTGCCTGAACTCACCTTCGGGTTTGTGCCGACTGGTGAGTTTTTCAAACCGGAAGCCTCCTTCGGTATTGAACGTGAACCCAACTTCGGTCCGGCCACTCTCACCGGTTGTCGGATACGCGCGCCGTAAATATTTGCCGGTAACTCGCTCATCGGGCTCTTCAAAAATGACGAGAAACTGTTTGACCTCTTCCCCCTCAATCTCGACGACTCGGCTCGTGACGTCGTACTCGTCGCCAACATCCTTTTGTATGCCATCCCGCCTGCTGCCGACGGGCCGCCAGCTCGCGGCGATGCGCGTCCCCTGCCTCACGTCGCGAGCGTCGCTTTTTTTGGCGGTCGCAATCAACTCGGCATGTCGATGTCCGTTGGCGAGAATGGCAAATTCCAGCTTGCCGAGCCGGGTCATGTCCCGCTTCTTCTTTTCAACGACGTCGCGGTCGGCGCCGGGAATGATGACTTCGATGCGGTCGGTTCCAACGCGACGAACCGTGATCTGTTCCTGGTTCGCAGGGTCGAGCCGACGCATGACCGCGGCCACCATCCGGTCGACGACGTCAGCGGTGACTTCCTTCCCATCTCGCTCGGCTTGTTCGACGTCAATCTGGTAGACCAGATTGTTTCCACCGGCAAGGTCGATTCCTAGGCGGATGGCGTCGGTCCAACTGTCACCAGCCGCGATCTGCCAGACGAAGGGCGTCAGCCCGAGAACGAACGTGAACAGAACCGTTCCCAGCCGGCCCGAAATATCCTTGAGCTTCAACATCTTCGCGATGACCGAGCCCAGCACAAACGGGAGCGCTAAGATGGCGGCCACGATCAGATAGACGGCCCACAATGGAACAACCGATTCGGCCTGCTCAACCGGTACGACCTTCACTCCAACTTCCTGTGCAGCGTCCTGTGCAAGGAGCAGCCAATTCGCGGGAAAATCGATCATCGAATCCGATCCTGTGTGTTATGAAAATCTCAATTATGTCTTATCGTGTCCGTCGCTGGCTTCAGTTTTCCGATGCTCCCCGTTTTGCGAAGCACATCAGTTTGCAAGCCGTCTGTCGTACGGCCGTTAATTCCTGTTCGAACCGCCGGAATCACTGCCGATCTCTCCGCTCGGCGACCGGCCGATCGAACATGAGGCCATCTGGTGATTGCGCGACCGTGTGTGCACTATCGCATTCGTGATCGGATGCCCCAACGCCGCCAATTCGCAGAGCGCACCGAATCTGTCGCGGCCATAAACGCGAGCCCAACCGCTGGTTACTTGACTATCAAGCGTCTTTGGATGTCTCATCCGTGAGTACCGTTTGGATGCTACTTCGGAGCATCTTGATCCGCGCGTTGTCATCCACTTTGAGAGTGACTTCCTTGCCATCTGAGCTTAGGTTGGCCACCGTCCCCATTATGCCGCCGATTGTGACGACACGATCGTTCTTCTTCAACTCTTTCAGCAACGCATCACGCTTGGCTTTTTCACGTTTTTGCGGCTTGAGCAAGATGAAATACCAAAACACGGCGATCAGCACCATGGGCATCAACATGGAGCTTAAGGCTCCCATTCCGCCACCGCCACCTTCGCCGCCGGCCGCTTCGCCACCGCCCTCCTGTTGCGCGAGAACGGCCGCGGCCGCCAACCAATCACTCATAGGTCTCTCTCTGATGGATTCTACGGAAAACACGTCTGTCAAAAACTTGCAACTCGTTCTCAGACGCCCAAAGGCGGCGAACTCTCCCGTAGGAGTCACCCGGGATGAGAACACTCCCCCCGTAACTTTCTGCCCGCAGACAAAACGTTCTTCGGGGGAAACGTCGGGGCCTAGCTAGAAACCTTCGCCCCTTTGGCCGGTACTCTCGGCCGGACCTACTCTGCTGATGCCGGCGCCCCGCATGGACCGCCTGCCCGTCCTTCGTCGCTGAAAACAGCCGGTATCTTAGGCTTTGGCCTGCCAGCGGACAAGGTGTAGGGACCGAAACTCTTCAACCCGGTCGTCACGGATCGCCTGACGCAGATCCGACAGTAGCCGTTGGTAAAATGCGAGGTTGTGCAGCGACAGCAAAATCGGTCCCAGCATCTCCCCGGCGATGAATAGGTGGCGAATATACGCCCGGCTAAATTGCCGGCAGACGGGACAATCGCACTCGGCGTCCAAAGGGGCGGGATCGCGCTGATGCTTGCGATTTCGCAGTTTGAGCGTGCCGTCGCCGGTGAACGCCGTCGCGTTGCGGCCGTTTCGCGTTGGAATCACGCAATCGAAAAGATCGATGCCCCGGGCGACCGCCTCGATAAGGTCGGTCGGCGTGCCCACACCCATCAGGTACCTCGGACGATCCGCCGGCAGCATGGGAACGGTCGCGTCGAGCGTGCGGTACATCTCAACAGACCGTTCACCGACGCTGAGGCCTCCCACAGCGTAACCTGGAAAATCGAGCGGCAGCAGACCGTCTGCCGATCGCTCCCGCGACTTCAGGTTCGTGCCCCCTTGGATGATCCCAAACAGCGCCTGGTCGTCTCGCGTCTTGGCATCGAGACAACGCTTGGCCCACAACGTCGTCCGGTCGACGGCGGCCTGTATTCCCTCAGCCGGTAAATTATGCGGAGGGCATTCGTCTAGACACATGATGCAATCGGCGCCGAGTTGCTCTTGGATGCGAATGGCCTTTTCGGGCGACAGTTCGAAGACGCTCCCATCGATGTGCGACCGGAAAACGACCTGCTGATCATCGAGCTTGGTGAGCGTCGCCAGGCTGAAGACCTGAAAGCCACCGCTGTCGGTCAGTATCGGGCCGTCCCAACCCATCATCCGGTGCAGCCCGCCAAGTTCTTCGACGATCTCGGCACCAGGACGCAATGCGAGATGGTAGGAGTTCGCCAAGACCATCTGCGTGCCGACCTGTTTCAGCTGCTCCGGCAACAAACCTTTGACCGTCGCCAACGTCCCCACCGGCATGAACGCGGGCGTTTCGACATCACCGTGGGGAGTACGCCAACGTCCAACGCGTGCATGAGTCCCGGTGTCGGTTGCTTCGAGCTGAAATTGAAACACGGTGGCCAATGGTGTGGTATTCGAAGGAGGGTTCGGTGCGGCGGTTTGGTCGACGGTCATTTCTTGTACGCGAAGACGTATTCACATAGTCGGTCTCACAGCTTCATTGCGTCGTTCACCGCGTCGTTGAGCGGCCCGATGTAAACCCGCATGACGATTGTGAAGATGAGATAGATGATGAACGCGGCAACCGCCAGCCAGACGAGCCAACCAAGAACGGTTGCCAGAATCGCCATGTTGCGTCGCGCCTGTTCTTCGAATTGCGGGCTGAGATGCTCAAGCATTTCAGGGATCGTTCCGGAATGCTCGGCGACTTCTACCATGTGGAGGTATTCGCCAGGAAAAAGCCTCGAGTCGGCCATCGCCGCATGCAATGGCTCGCCCGCTTTGACAAGCTTCCACATACGAGGGGCCGCCGTCTGAAAGGCTCCGTTGGACGTCGCTTTCAGGCTGGCTTCCAGGCTCTCGCGGATCGGCATTCCCGATTGTTGCGTTAGTGCAAAGGCCCATGAAAACCGGGCAACAGCGAACGACCTCAGACAATTCCCCACAACGGGTATCCGCAAAAACAGCGGGGCGAAGAATTTTCGCCCGAGAATCGACTTCTTGAGTACCTGATAACCGACAATCAACCCAATGAGCGTGCCGAACGTCCACGCCAACCAGGTCATCGCACCGGAGGCACCCGTTAAGCCGAGCCCGAGCACGTCGATCGGCGCGACGCCGGGGGTGGAAATCAGACCTAAGATGAAAATGAGGGCGGCGACGATAAGAATGGCGGCGATCATTTGAATGACCGGTAGTGCAATCAACCCGTAGAAGGTACGTCTCATCCGAAGCAGGTTGTCGTAATGGCTTGAAAGGCTTTGGAGAACCTCTGGAAGGGCACCGGTTTTTTCACCGACGTTGACCATGTCGACCATCAGTTCGGGGAAGGCGACTCCTTGCTCATCCATTGCCTCGGCCACTTCGTTTCCCCGGGTGACCGCCTGGCTGACCTCCAGCAGCGCTCGGCGACAACGGCCATCGCCGGCCTTTCCGGCGGCGAGTTCGAACGCCTTAGGTAGGTCGACGCCCGAATGCAACGTTGTGCTCAAGCTGCGACAGGCGAGCGACAAGGGCTTCATTGAAATGCGTGAACTCAACATGCTTCGTTCCTGTCAGCGAAAAGCGGGGCGATCTTCCAACGTCCGCCTGGGATCAGGCCATGATAACACAATGCTCATACGCATTGGCGAAACGCCTGCACGCTGCGGCGCGGTGTGCAAACGTTGCGTTTTGCGGGTGAATGTGGGAACTTATATCCTTTTGCAACGCTGCCGACTGACGTTCACGTTCGCAGGAAGACAACAAATGTTCTGCACGCGGAACCCTTTTGTCCTCAATCGTCGGTTGTCTGGTCGACGTCGAGTGAGCTCGGCCCGCTGACAAAATGATACTCAGCACCATACGTTACGGCAATTCCCTTTCTCACATCTCGATTTGACTGGAATTATCCCGCGCCTGGCTGTGCACGAGAATCGATGCAACCATCGAAACAATTGGGTAGGTTCATGTCGCGATCAGATTCCATTCGCAAGTCAAGCAATCGTATACGCCAGTCGAATCGATCCGGTGAGTTGGATGACCTAAACGTGCCCTAGGAGAGAAGCCTGGCGGCATCCCCATTACCAAAAGTGCGAACATCCCATGGATTTCTTGCAGCTCAAAGGTAAAACGATACTCGTTTTCGGCGTGGCGAATCGTAAGAGCGTCGCGTTCCATGCGGGTCGCGTGCTCGCCGAAGCCGGTGCCGACGTGATTTATTCTGTACGATCGGAAGAACGACGAAATAGCGTCGAGAAACTTCTCAAAAACGCACCGATATTTGTGTGTGACGTCGAACGGGCAGAGGAAATCGAACGATTGCGCGACGAGGTCGCCCAATCCAGCGACGCACTCCACGGCATCGTGCACTCCATCGCCTTTGCCGACTATTCTGCAGGCTGGTTGCCGTTTCATGAGACCCCACGGACTGCGTTCCTGCAAGCGGTCGATGTCTCCTGCTTTTCGTTCATCGCCATTGCGAATGCCTTTCGTGATCTTCTCGACAGAGAGCAGGCCAGTTTAGTGACGGTTTCCATTTCGACGACGCGAATGGCCGCTGAGAATTACGGATACATGGCCCCGGTCAAGGCGGCTCTCGATTCCTCCATCTGCTTCCTCGCAAAGTCGTTTTCACAATTCTCGAAAATTCGCTTCAACGCTGTCTGCCCCGGACTATTGAAGTCGTCGGCCTCAGCGGGAATACCCGGCTACGTCGACAGCTATTTGTTTGCCGAGAAGGCAACACTGCGGAAACAGGGCGTGCAGACTGAGGAAGTCGCCAACGCGGTCGCGTTCCTTCTCAGCCCCCGTTCGATGGGCATTAACGCACAAGGGCTGGTCATCGACGCTGGCATGTCAACGAATTATTTCGATCGTGAGATCGTTGGCGACGGCGAATGATGCCTGCCACCGGTAAACTTCGACCACCCGCCATTTGACGCAAGCTACGCAGATTGTCGAAAGAAACATTGAGGGAAACTCCAAGCGAGTCTACAATCTCCGGCCGCATCGATCAGGCTGCGGGAGCGTCTCGCTCGAGTGCAACGAGCGGGATTCGAATCGCGTGATCATTTACAAGGATTCCGTGCCGACCTGAGCCATTCGCCACACTCCAAAAACCAGCCAGGCTGGCGCCACTTCGAAAGGATTCGACGTCGTGCCCACAACTCAATCTCGTCAACCGGGTCAATTCGTTGACCTCGCATCATTGGGGCTCAAAGAAGCGAGCGCCGAGTCGCCGGACACGACGTTGCAGCGGCAGGCCGTTCATATGTCTCGACCGTCGGGCGTTGGCATTTCCGTACAAGAATTCTCTCGAGCCTGCTTGATTCGTTTGATTGACTACCCGGAGATGCCGCTTCGTATCAGCACCCGTGAAACAATCAAGGCGGGCCGCAGCGCCCTGCTCGTCAAGGCCGAACTCCCCGTCGGCAGCCGGATGGTTCCCGTCGCCTACAAGCGGATTAGTCGTCACAACTGGCTGAAAAAGCTCACGGCACTACCGCGCACGAACCGCGCCGCCCGCGCCTGGCAGATGGGCCATGCCTTCCTGGCGCGCGGCGTACCGACACCGGAACCCCTCGCCGCGATCGTGCCTCGCCGGTACGAAATCTATCGCCCCTCGTACTTGGCGCTGGAATGGATTGACGGGTCATTGAATCTGCACGCCTTTTGCCAAGATGCCGCTCAATTTGATGGACGTGTCCAACTGAGCCGACTTAGCCGCGCCGCTCGGGCGTTGGCCCGCGCATTGGGAAGAATGCACGCGGAGAACATCAGTCACCGAGATCTCAAACCCAGTAACTTGTTGTTGGTCGATCATGCAAACAAGACGTCTGCTTACGTAATCGACCTGGATGGCGCGGAAATCCGAAGCCAGATACCGCCGGCGCTACGGCTTCGCAACTTGGCGCGGCTCATCGTCGGCTTGGAGTCGTGTCCCAGCGTGAGCCGGTCTCACTGTCTACGATTCCTCAAGGTTTACTTGAATGTCGCGGATGATTCTGATTCCAACTGGAAAACCGTTTGGCGGGAACTTTTGACCGAAAGCGAACACCTTGCCGCCCGCAGGAAACGAAGGGCGAAGTCATGAAAATCATTTTTCTGTCAACGCGACAGACCAAACCCAGCTATCGCTTTCGCGTCGAAAACATTCTCCCTTTTTTCCGCGACCGCGGTCATGTGTGCGACACAGCCTTTCTTCCAGCGGGAAGCTTTGATCGGTTGAGATTCTATCGCCGAGAGATTCATCACGACCTTGTTTTTGTGCAGAAACGGCTGCTCAATCCCGCAGAATTAACGTACCTTCGGCTGCGCGCGCCGCGTCTCGTCTACGATCTGGACGACGCGATCATGCACGATGGAGACGGCAGTCGCGATTCGCGACGACAGCGACGGTTTCGTTCGATGGCAGAAACGGCCGACTTGGTGATTTGCGGCAACGAGTATCTCGAAGGTGAAGCGCGGCAGCACACCAGTTCCGTCTGCTGCGTGCCGACCCCCATCGACACGCAGCGATTTCGCCCAAGTCCGGAAGCTGAGAGAAGCGGACCGGTCACGATCGGCTGGACGGGCAGCAGCAGCACCAACCGATATCTCAATGACATTCTGAAATCGCTGTCACACTTTGCCGGTCGGATTCAGCTAGTGATCATCTCTGATAGCCTCGTAGGACTCGAGCTGAACCGGCTTGAAGACGTTTCCCACATCCACATTCCTTGGTCGCCGGACGTCGAGGTCAGCGAGGCCGCCCGGTTTGACATTGGCCTGATGCCCCTGCCCGACAACCCGTGGACGCGAGGCAAGTGCGGGTTTAAGGCACTCCAATACATGAGCCTTGGTCTTCCGGCCGTCTGCAGTCCCGTCGGCGTGAACCGGAAGATCGTTAGACATGGTGAAACCGGTTACCTTGCGGACACGCCTGAACAATGGAATTCGGCACTCGAAACGCTCATTAATGATCGCGACCGCCGCAATCGAATGGGCGAAGCCGGCCGCCTCCGCGTTGTGCGGGAGTATTCGCTGAATGTGCTCGGCCCCCGGATGGTGGACGCGGTCGAAGGTACTTCATCAGTGATGAGCCGCGCCGCGTGATACGCGGCGGAGTCAGCCGAGCGTCGCCTCCGCCGTCTTCAGTTCAGCGATGGAGCGCACCCAACGTGCCGCCGTCACGCGGCCGACCGTTCCATGGAGCGGTTACAAGCGGCCGTCTGGGTGACTTCCGTGAATCCATCATCCGAGCCGGAGCCTGACGGCATGGGTTTGGTCCTATCACCCTCGTCGAGCTCTCGGCGCGACGGAAAATAAGGGACCCGTGAATCTTCCCGCAATATACGTCTCGTGTGGGCGTCGTGCTCTACTCTCGGTTCGGCCTACGTTTCGATCGTCTTGATCGACAGATTCCTGCCGCGATCCAGGATGCTCGAGGCCCCGAAACAGAACGTTTGTACATAACATCAATGCCAACAACTCAAGCAACGGTTCTGAAGGGAGACACATTTTGCAACACAGAAAATCCGTGTTGGATTTTCGAAACGACTTGAATCGCCTCAAAACCCATTTAGAATGGAGATAGTCGAATTTTCGCTATCCTAAGAGCGTATCGGGCAAGGGTTTGTGTTGGGGTGTTTGTCGACTTTAGCGGTTGATCTCCATCGCGATACTTTTTGGCTCGCCGTTCGCACGGATATCGGATCGTTGGGACGACGACTCATCGCGGGACGAATTCCATTTTCGCCGGAATAGTTGCGGAGCGCCAAAGACAATGGCCAAAAAGTACCTGAGCCTCGAAGCGGCGGCAGACATTCTAGGTCTCAGACCGGACGAACTTGTTCGCCTGCGCGAACGCGGTGACGTTCGTGGTTTTGCCGATCGTGGAACATGGAAGTTTAAGGAGGAGGACATACGCGAGTATGGTCGACGCCTCGAAACTGACTCCAGCCCCGAGGTCCCGCTGCTCGACGATTCCGGCGACGTCGATATGCCGATGTCCGTTGATGAAGATACCGAGAGCGACGTTTCGGTGCTCTCTTCTGAAGAAGAATCGGGACCAGCGGCCGGCAGCAACACTTCGAAGCTCGGCATGATTCAAGATGGCTCCGACAGCGACGTGCGACTCATTCTGGATGACAGCCTTTCCGATGATAGTCTGTCCGATAGCAGCGCCGACAGTGACCCAGATGTCATCACGTCGCCAATCCCCGACTCCGATAGCGACGTAGCTTTAGCTGACAGTCCTCCCGGTAGCAGCGCTGGCAGCGACCAGAGTGACCCAGATGTCATCACGTCGCCAATCCCCGACTCCGACAGCGACGTACGTTTGGTTGACAGTCCTACCGATAGCAGCGATGGCAGTGACCCAAGTAACCCAGAAGTCATCATGCCGCCAATTCCCGACTCTGATAGCGACATACGCTTGGTTGACGATGCCGGCGGGTCGGTCATCGATGCCGGCAGCGATAGCGACGTCAAGTTGGTCGAAGCCGACTCGGACAGCGACGTGCGGCTCACCGGCGGCGGCGGGAATGCGTTTGACGGTCATAGCGACAGCGACGTACGGCTCGTCGGTGCGGATCTGTTGTCGCAAGACAGCGATAGCGACGTGACACTCATTGGGGAAGCCGGCACAGGGACGGCAGATTCTGACAGCGACGTCGTCTTGGCCGATCCCAGTACGGCGCTCGACGACACGGCCAGCATGGAACTTAAGAAGGGCGGCTCAGGTGTCGGCGTAGGTTCAGACAGCGGAGTACTCGTCGTCGACGATAGCGGCGTGGCTCTCGACGAACCGGGCGATAGCGGCATTGCGTTGGAAGCGGCAAGTTCCAGTTTCGATTCCGACGACAGCGGCATCGCGCTTGACTCTGGGGGCGATAGCGATACCCAACTCAAAGACGACAGCAACGCGGAATTAAAGGACGACAGCGGCATCGCGCTCGAAACCGACGACAGCGGCATTGCTCTGGACGCCGACGACAGCGGCATCGCCTTGGACGACCATGGCGAAAGTGCTCTGATCGTGGGCGACAGCGATGACAGCGGCATCGCGCTCGACGGTGTGGCCGACAGCGGCATCGCGCTGGAAGGGGCTGACAGCGAAACGTACGCCATCGCAGGCGAGAGTGGCATTGATTCGGCGGCGCCGCCCGACAGCGGCATTTCGATCGAACCCACCAAGGGCAAAGGTGCTGATTCAGTTGGCGGCACAATTCCCATGCTGGAGATTCCCGGCGACTCCGGCTTTGAAGATACGCAGCTCGAAGTACCTGCCGTTGGCGGTGATGAGACCGATAAGACAAACGTCGTCATGTTCGACGACGATGATGCACAGGAAACACTCGACCAAAAGCCGGCCCCCGACCTCGATGACGACTTCGACACGCTGGAAGGCGAAGTGTTCGACCTCGACGAGGATTTCATTGACGACCAGTTTGTCGACGAGAGCGGATTCGATGACGACCTCGAAGTTGCCGAAGACGTTCTCGATGACTCATCGAGTGATTTTGACCAGGTGGCTGACTTCGACGATATGAATGTCTTTGATGCCGATGACAAAGACTTCGAAGATGAATTGGTCTCCGGGGAAAGCGAGTCGGAATTCACGGCTTCAACCCCGTCGGTGGCCCGAGCAGCTGCGCCTGTGGAAGCTGATTGGGGTACAGGCGTCTTCGCCGGCCTGCTTTGCTCTAGCATGCTGATGGCGGTCTGCTCAATGCTGATGTACGACCTCGTTCGTAGCATGTGGAGTTGGCAAGAGACCTCGACCGTCAACCGCTTCCTGCTGGATACTCTAAGCGGTATGTTCTAGGGCCGTCGCATAACCCGACTGACGTAGAAATTAACCCTGCCGATAAGGGACACGCGTTGCCACTCACGGGGCGCGACACACGAAACTGCAACGACTCATTGACTCGATGTTCAGTTCTATTGCGTCTCGAGTCGATACAGCAAGAAGAGACATGGTTCCGTTGTGGGCCGAATGCCCGGTGGCCGTGAATCCGACTCGGCGGGCGTAGAGGGCGCTCCACCCAACAGACGGTCTCGGGGCCGCTTCCGCAGTGACCCTTTCCTAACCAACGAGCCAGCCCCGCACATGAATGCACGCCTCTCGCTGATGGTTGTCGCATTTGTCCTTCTCGCGCTGAACTTGCCCGAAGATGCCAAGGCTCAGCGTCTTCGGCAACTCCGTCAAGGCAATTCTCGTATTGCCGGTCCGAGCGAAACGACGAAACGCAAAAACACCAGGGTCACTGTCGAGATTCTCACGAACACGGGGGCCATCGCTCTGGCCGCACAGCGCTGGCGGCCCGTCTTCGAAAACCTTGGTTGTGCGGTGCGCGTACGTCCGGGCACTTCGCAAGACAAGATCGAAACCCGCGAGATTGTAAGAGGCTCGCTCCGACAGGTTTTCGTCGTTGGTCGAATTGATCGCAAGGGGTTGATCCAATTCGAAGGAGAGTCCTTCTCGACACGTGACTCGGCAAGAATGCGCGAATGGATTCGAGAGTTGGAAACCTACGGAGCCCAAGGCACGCCCAGCGGAAAGCCGTTATGGGGATTGACGAAGACACAGTACGTTGCACTCTTCACCGAATGTGCCAAGCCACTCAATAGCGAGGTCGCCGGAAAAACTCTCGAATTGGCTCTGGCTGCCTTCGAATCGAAGTCGCAATACCGTTTTCGAATGCCGCTCGCGACCGAGGATTGGATTCGAAAATCAATTCCCGGCGAAAAAACTCTTCACAGCAAGGTCAAGGGAATGGCCCGAGGAACGGCTCTGGCGATTGCGCTGAATGAGTTCGGCCTGGGGTTCCGCCCTCTGCGAACGCCCGATGGCGAAATAGAACTCGTCGCCGAACGGCTCGATACGGTCTCAGATGCCTGGCCGATCGGCCGCGAACTGATCAAAGGCCGGGCGGAAACAGCCCCCAAAATGTTCACTTTCAATCAGCTCTTTCAAGATGAGACGCCGCTCATTGAGTTGCTCGACAAGGTAGCCGCCGTCAGCGAAGTCCCCTATCACTTCGACTACAATCGCATCGACCAACAAGGAATCGACATCAACGGGGCACGCGTCTCGCATCGCGAACGAAAGGGGTCCTGGAATCAGTTGATCGGCAGCGTGACGTATCGGTTGAAACTGCATAGCCAATTGCTGATCGATGAAAGCGGGCATCCGTTCGTCTGGATCACGACGCTGGCCCGCGACCGCCGTACACAGTAAGCTGGCATTTGTCTCGAATGGCGACGGACGCGATCACCGTGCTTAGATCGGTCGTTCTTGAGTTTGAGATGACGCACGCACGTGAATGAGCGGGCTGCGAAAGATGCACATTGTGTCACTCACTCGCGCTTGGTGTGTGTTCGGTTACGGCAGCTCGTCCGCATTCTGTACAATTCTCGAAGATGTTGGCGAGCGTAACGACGTCCGTCATGAACGTCTCTGCGGGAGAAATATGTTTTCCGGTCAACAAATCGTCGAAGACCTGAACGAGCTCGACGTGACACATGTCGTGTGGATTCCCGACAGCACACTCGGGGAATGGGACCCGTCGCTACGGGCGAGCGACCGCATTTCGCTCATCAACGTCTGCCGAGAAGGCGAAGCGTGGGCCGTTGCCGCAGGGCTGTACCTTGGCGGGGCCCGACCGCTGGTCGTCATTCAATGCACCGGGCTGTTTGAATCAGGCGACTCGCTACGCAATGCGGTGCACGACTACCGGTTGCCGCTGTTCGCGATTATCGGGTATCGAAGCTTCCTGAATCAGGACTCGCTTCCCGGCGACACAGCGTTGACATACACCGAACCGGTCCTCAAGGCGTGGGACATCGACTACCAACTGATCGAAGAACCGTCACAGCGGCCGCTGCTCAAAGAGCATTACTGCTCCTGTCAGGCAGCCGGGAAGGCCGGTGCCATCCTGTTTGCTGAGGGCAAAGCGTAAATCGAACACGGATCGAGCCGCCGGTCGAACGCCAAGTCAAAGTTTCAGACGACGTTGACCGAATGAAAGGATCAATCCAAAGCCGACAGCCACATCGAGCGTTAGTCATTCAAGAAAGCATTTTGGCATAGGCGGCAACGGTTTGCAGTCTCGCGACGATGAGCAGCGGGGCACTCAGAAGCGGGCCATCAGACAGCGACGAGAGGAACCCAGCCATGCCCCACTCGAAGCGTATTCCATTGGTCGCGGCCTTGAACGTTTTGCGCGATGCGCGCGCCGACGATGAAGTGGTCGTTACCGCCATGGGAACCGCACGCGAATGGGCGAAACTTGCCTCACACCCACTCGATTTCTTGTACGTACCGTCGAGTATGGGGCAATCGACGGCACTTGGCTTGGGAATTGCATTGGCTCGGCCGGATAGACAGATTATCGCCGCCAATGGTGACGGGTCGATGTTGATGAACCTCGGTTCGCTGGTTTCGATTGCCGCTCAGGCCCCCGAGAATCTCACGGTCCTGGTTTTCGACAATGGGATCTACGAAGTGACCGGTGGTCAACCGACACCCGGAGCTGCTGCCGGACGCCGTGACGCGCAGGACGTCGATCTGACTACGATCGCCCTAGCGTCGGGATTTCGGTCGGTTTATGAATTCGATGATTTGCAACAATGGCAGGCCGATGCTCGCTCGGTGATCGACTCGACGGGCCCGACGTTTGCGCTACTCAAAATCCAGCCGGCACCCGAAGCCGGCGGCCCCCGCTCACCCGGCCCTGGACCGGCGCGGGCCATCGCATTTCGCGAGGCCCTGGCGGCGCGATGACATGAAAGCGGTACGTCAATCGATATCGACCGATTCCTCATCCGTCAGTCCGTTGAGGGAGGCCTCAATAGACATGCCGAACAGGCGTCAACACCGCGATGTCGCCCGTGAGTATCATGAAGTAGCGTCAAAACCCTCTGTTGCCAAATCAGACCCCTTGTTTTCCAGGCCGAGATTTGCCCACAACCGGGTTTTGACGTGGCTTCATATCGATTCGACAATCGCATTCGAGGAACGCCGATGAGCGATCAGGCTGCGGAAGAACCATCCGCGCCCCGCTATTGTGCGCGGTGTAACGTGACGTATCACACGCCGCTCGCGCCGGCCGTCTGTCCTCGTTGCGGTGGCCCGCCGGAGTTATTTCACAATCCGCAGTTGTCGGAAACGATTCTATTGCGGGATTCGAACCTGGGCGGCTCTGACCCGGGCAACGTAGCATCGGCGAGAGACCGGCGTCCGGATCAGCTCATCGGCAAACAACTACACGTGTACCGCATCGAATTGTTACTCGGCAGCGGGGGCATGGGGCGGGTCTACTTGGCCCATCACGATGACCTGCATCGGAAGTGCGCTCTCAAGGTGCTCTCACCGCGAACGGCAGAAATCGACGGAGAGTACATAGAGCGATTTCAACACGAAGGCCGGGCAGCGGCATCGCTGATTCATCCCAACGTCGTCACGGTCCATGCCGTGGGAGAACAAGACGGCTGCCATTTCCTCGAAATGGAATTCGTCGTCGGCCGCAGTCTGCAGCAGCTCATCATCGACGAAGGCCAACTCACTCCCGAACGGGCAACGGCTCTGACAGCTCACATCGCTTCGGGATTGGCGGCCGCCCATCGGAGCGGGATCGTACACCGTGACTTAAAGCCGGACAACGTCCTGTTGACGCAACACGGTGTTCCCAAGATCGTCGACTTCGGACTCGCCAAACGCATCGTCGTTGAAGATGCGTCGATCGGAGAACGAGTTGTCGGCACGCCGAACTTTATGGCACCGGAATTGTTTCAAGATCAGCCGGCTTCGCCGGCGAGCGATGTATACGCACTGGGTGTTTGTTATTTCATCCTGTTGACGGGCCGCTTCCCGTTCGTAACTCTCTCGCTCAGCCAGCTGAAGCAGATGGTGGCCTCCGATCCGATTCCGGACATTCGCAAACTCTGCCCCGAAATCCCTCTTGAAATGGCAGAATGTGCCAACGTGTTGTTGGCCAGATCGCCGGCAAACCGCCCGGGTGATGCCACTGACGCTTCCCAACTTCTGCATGCTGTTTTGGGGCAGGTGCGCGACATCGAATCGTTGCTCAAAGAAGCGTTCGCGCATACCTCCGGTATCGAGTGGACTCGATGCGGGAGCCGATATCGATTGCGCTTGTCGCTTCCCGAAGGACGGCATCAGACGGTGTTTGTCGAGCCAAGCGATCACCCCACGCGCGATCGACTTCTGTTATTTTACAGCGTGTGTTGCACTGCCCAGAACGAGTACTACGAAGAGGCGCTTCGACTGAATTCGGAAATTCCACATGGGGGTCTCGCGATCCGAAATATTGACGGACAGCCGAAATTTGTGATGGTCGACACGTACCCCCGTAGCACGGTCGATGCCGAGGACGTTCGTCGCAGCGTGCTCGAACTCGGCCAGCGCGCCGACCAGGTCGAGCAGGCGTTGACCGGTCGGGACGTCAATTAAGCCCGTCATACGCCCAAATGGGCCGAAAAACCGGTAAATCGCGTCATTCGAACCGATTTCTGCGATCGCCGCTTCGGTTTGCCGGTCGCGTCTTGACCGTGCATTTTCGGCGCTGATATAGTCGATAGAAGAGGAAAACTCGGTTCCGTGCCCGCCGATGGTCGGTTCACACGGCAGCCTGGGCGCCACGGCGCGATTCCCATCACCCAACCCGTTTGAGTGCCGATGCGATGCAGAGTCCGTATACGATCCGAACTCAGATGACGTTCCTTTTGGTAGTCGGTGCAATGTTGCTCGCCAGCCAATCGGGAGATGCGTCCGCTCAAGAACTGACGCGCGGGTTCGATGTAAGGCTCAAAGCCACTCCGAAAGGCACAGAATTCCGGGCGCAGGATGATCTGTGGATTCTGCAAGTGACCTTAAAGCCGATGCGAATGATCTGGGTGGACGTCACGAATGGCGAAAGCGGGAAAAAGAGCCGCGAGTTGTATTGGTACCTCGTTTATCGGGTGGTCAATCGTCAGCTCGATCGCCCCGCCGAGACTCGCGACTCGGTTCCGATCAATGAACAGGACGTGCGGCCCAAGCCGATATTCATTCCGGAAGCGACGTTGATCACCAATGACAATGGTCGACAGGAAGTCTACCACGATGTCATTTCGCTCGAAGTTCAGGATGCGATCACAAGTCGCGAACGCATGGCGCTTTCGAATCCGGTGGAAATCATCCAGGAAGTCCCGGCAGCGACGGCCGAGGGAGCCGAGGACGAAAAGGCCATCGATGGAGTTTTCATTTGGCGAAACGTTGATGCCAAAACCGACTACTTCACCGTGTTCCTTTCAGGTTTTGCCAGCAGCTATCGCATCGCCGTCGACCCAGACGGCAATGATCTCGCTTGGCGACGCACGATCCAACAGGAGTTCTGGAGACCGGGCGACCGGTTCGATGAAAACCAGCAGGAGTTCCGCCGCCGCAACGAGCCGAAATGGATCTTCCGCGCCGACGGCTCGAGCGACCGAAAAGTCGCCCCAATCGAGCTGCCGAAAAGTCGCGTCAACCGATAGACCTCCATAGCTGAATTCACTGCCCGCTGCGTGCGTCATCGCCTGTCCGACTTCAAGTCGATACCGCGGCAGCGGATTCGCAGCCGGGTCCACTGCGTCAGCAAAGGCGGACAGCGTGCAGATTCTCGCGATCATGGCGAATGTCAGCACGACTGCGAACCCTTTGACGTCAACTGGTATTTTTCCATCCTTTCGCGGTCGAAGCAGACTCGAAGAGCGGTCGTTCAGCATCCGGTGGCACGGCCCCGCGCGAAGTCGCGTGGCAGATCAATTCGATCCGCGGATTTTCAGTTTCTCCAAATTCTCGATCGTACGCTTCGCCATCCACTTGCGGGTTTCATTTTCAGACGACTCATCCAATTCATCAGCTAGTTTGCGCAATAGTCTTCTTGCTCGCGGCGTGGCGATCTGCCGCAGGGCCTTGTAGACCGTATCGTCTCGTCGATATTGCATCCCTTGTGTCAAAACTGCTTCCAGTGCCTCACGCTTTACGACAGAGGCGGGTTCATGCGCGACGTTCATGTCCGTGAGAATCATCCACGTCTCGTCGCCGAACCGTTCAAGTGACCGTGCGGAGCGAATTCGGATTTCCGGGTCCGGATTGGCAAGGGGTGCGACCAACTCGCGAGCCCGCAGTCGGTCTTGCGAGCCAAGATCCTGAGCGGGCAGCACGTTCTCCAGGAATGCGACTGCTTGATCACCCGCTTCAATCACGGCGTTGACACGCTCAGCGTTCCCTCGGTTGCCACGACTCGTGTCGCGACCGTAGGCAAGCTGTAGCCAGCGGCTTTGAATTTCGTGGTCCGTGAAATTGCCATTGGTTGGCCAAGTGGAGAACGCCGTTTCGAGGTCCCACACGAGCAGGGTCCCATCATCCTGCCCCGCCAGCAGCTTCCGTCCGTCCGGCGAATAGACCAGACTTCGCGTTCGCACTGGGAACAAATGGATCAACCGGCCGTCTGCGATGCGCCAAACGATGGTCGCGTGATTCTCAAATGATGACGAACCGGAAATATGGCTTCCATCGGGCGAGAAAACAATTTCGGTCAAGCCTCCACCGTCATGCGGCCCTTGAAGAGTAAACAGCAACTCGCCGGTCCGGGTATCCCAAAACCGAATGCGACTTCGCGAGGTTCCTGCGGCGAACATTTTGCCATCCGGTGACAAAGCAAACGAACTGCCGAAACTGTCTGGAGACTTAAATTCCCTAAGCAACGTTCCGCTGCTCATGTCGTAAAATTCAATCCGCACGTCGTCAGTCGTTCGCTTGGTCGTTCGCTTGGTCCGATCCCAGCTATCATCTGTGTTCAACGCGACACTCTCTCCGTCGGGGCCAATAGCCGGCAAATCGGACACGCGCCTCGGTATGTTAATTTGTGACAGCAGCTTTCCGGACTCGACGTCCCAAACTCGAATCGCGGTGTGACTGCGCCATGGATCTTCGCTATCGGCGGTCTTACTGATCAATCGCTTTCCATCATTCGAGAAGACGACTCCGGTCGTTATGGGAGAATCGAGTTTGAACTCTTCCGCCTGCTTCAGCTCATCTTTCGACCACAACCGCTTACCGGTATGCACGTCCCAGACATCGATCGTCGCGTCGCACCCGATGGCTGCCAACGAACCATCGCGTGAGAATGCCGCGCTGCCGCGACGGTGAAGACTTCTTCCTTCGATCGGAAAGCTGCGTTTGAGTTGTCCGTTCAAGTCCCAATGACGGATAAAACGATTCTCGTAGGCGACGAGCACCGTCTGCGAATCTTGAGGCACCGACATCCCAATAACTGTGCCAAGTTCCGCGCCGAGATTCGGCAGCTTTTCCTTGCCGCCGTTGGCTTCCCAAAGTCGCACCGATCCATCGCTCGCTCCCGAGGCGATTGTCGTCCCGTCTTTTGAAAATGCCACGCACCAGGGTATGGCCGTATGTCCCTTTGCCGTCCAAAGTTCACGGCCGGTTTCCACGTCCCATAATTTGATCGTGTTGCCGTAGCCCGAGGACGCCAGTCGACCACCATCGGGCGAAAAGTCAATTCCATACGTTCGGTGTTCGGCATGCCCGGGAAGCCGAGATTTCGCGTCGGTTGCTAAATTCCACAGAACGATTCCATGGCCTTGCCCCGGCGACGTGCCACACCATGCCAACAACTTGCCATCCGGCGAGAATTTCAAATCACGAGCATAGCCGAATTCGGCGGGAGCCTCTTTTGGCGATTTTTCACCGCTGAGATCCAAGAGACGGATCCTGTTGGGCTCAAAGACGGCGACGGTCCGGCCATCGGGGGAAACATCCAACGCGACAACTAAATGCGCGCTTTGCGACGTACTGGACGTGGCATCGGTCGGCCCGTCGATCTCCATCACTTTTCGTCCGGTCGCCGTGTCCCAAACCTGGACGACGCCCTCATGGCCGGCGGAAACGAGTCGATCGCCGTTCGGCGTAAACGCAACCTGGATCGGAACGGTTCGTCCGAGTAGGCCGTAACGATGTGCCCTGAGCAAATGAATCTGCTCGCCGGTCTCCATGTCCCAAATTCGCACCGTCCAATCGCAACCGCCTGAAGCGAGTAGCCTACCGTTGGGTGAGAATGCGACGCACTGCCCTCCGCCGGCACGCACCTCTGTGTGTCCCACAAGTTTCCGAACCAAGATTCCGGTGGACGTATCCCAGATCTTGATCGGTCCTTGACCCCAAGACGCAACCAGCTTGCCGTCGGGAGCGAAGGCCACTTCCGAGACTATGCCTCCGGCCTGCAAACGGGGACTTCCAAGGCGAACGGGAACGCTGCGATTCGCCTTGTCCGAATCGGTCGATCCGATCCGGAGAGCAACGCGTTCGTCAGCACTGCCGCGTTCGTCTGCGCTAGCCGGCGGCACCTGTCGAGCGGTCAATACGGACAGAAGGAGAACCAGCGCCGCTAACGTCGCCATCGTCGACAATTTGACCCGGTGGTTACAGCTCATGTCGGTGGGCCGTTGTTTGTCGAGTAATCGGGCGATCCGTCTCGATAGCCGCGACGGTCGTTCCCAAATTCCTACCGTGGACGACATCGGCCGACGGACCTCTGCCGAAATTTCTCTGGCCCACGCCAGCAATTGTTCGGCGTAGCGTTCACGCGTCGTGCAACCGGCGGCCGCCGCGTCGGCCAACGCCTCCTGATCGTCACGTGTCCGGCGGCGAAACCACCAATAGAGCGGATTGGCGAACAGGACCAACAGCAGCCAGCGGTCGATTCCCAACATCCAAAGGTCGCGGTTGCGGATGTGCGTCCACTCGTGCATGAGCAGCGGAGGGAGCAAAGCCTGCTGATCTGGCTCGACGAATTTTTCCGGGAGGATGATCTTTGGCCGGAACGTGCCCAACGCAACGGGACTGTGAATCTGCCGGCTTATCAACAGGCGAGGACAGCCGCCTTCTGTACCCACAACGCGTTCTAATTGCCGCTGTAGCGGTGCCGGTGCAGCGACGGCGTGGCGGCACAGCACGTGAGCGCGATGCGCGCCCCAACACAGCCAGAATGCAATAGGAATCATTCCGATAGTAAAGAGAGTCGCGATCCAATGCCTTTTCAAAAACGACAACCTGTGCCATGAGTCGACGGGCGTTGGAGCAATGCCCGCAGGCCTCTTGCCCCTATCGTCGGCGCTCGGCACAATTGGCGGACCGGACGTGCGGTCGGTAGCGTGACTCTGACCGGGAGACGATTCGGCGATCGTTTCGCCTTCAATCGTCGTTTCCAAATCAACTATCGTCGCATCGACTTGCACGGGCTCGAAGCTGCGTCGCTCGACGCGGTGCGTGGCAACGGCTGGTTGAGCTGCGGTTTGTTGTTGTAATGGTGACGCGATCTCAAACCTCGGCCATCCCGGTATGGCACACAGGATGGCCAGCACACCCAGTCCGCCCACGGTCGACCATGCCAGAGCGAGCCGTTGAACGGGCTGCTTCATGAGGAGCGTCGCCGACGCCGTGATGACAAGCAATAGCGTCGAATGCAGGGAGAAATCGATGAGCCATGTTTCGAAGGCGATGGTCCAGGTGGTCATTTTGCCCCTCCCTTCTTTTTGCGTTGTCCCCGAGACGGCTTGGCGTCTGCGATCATCTGTTCGAGCGTCGCGAGTTCCTTTTTGCTGAGGCGACGTGATTGCAGCGCGTGTGCCAAGTACTCGTCCATCGCACCGTCAAATACCCGATCGAGAAACCCGCCGGCCAGCTTGCGAAATGTGCTCTGGCGTTCGATCTTCGGGAAGTAGGCGTACGCCCTGCCGACCCGTTGATGTCCAACGAACCCCTTCTGCTCCATCACCTGCAGCAGGCTGAGCACTGTGGTGTAGGCCAAATTCGCATCGGCACGGTTCATTTCATGCCACACGTTGCGGACCGTCGCCTCGCCCTGGGCCCAGAGCACCTTCAGCGCCTCAAGTTCGCGTTCGGTCGGATTAAAGTCGTTCACGGCACATCCTACGATTCAACGAGATACTGGCTACGATTCAACGAAATACTGGTCAGCCAGTATCTTTACCATCATGATACTGGTCGAACAGTAATTGTCAAACGAAACGCGGACAATTGGAAAAAACGCGGATTCGAAAGACTGGCGGAATGGGTTCATTGTCGGAACGGGCATGATCCCGCGACAAGAACTCATCCAGCATTCGCCGGCTGAATGGGGGTTCGTCCCGCTGAATCTGGCAAGACCCGTTCCGTCTGCTGTCATTCCGCGCCGACGATGTAGCGGGTCGGCTCACGTTGACGTGGCGGTCTCGTCGAACCCGGCTCGATGGGGCCAGCTTGGCCGTCTGAGCCGGATGGGTGCGTCCTTTGGCCGACTCTTTGCCGCATCCTCACCGCCGCCCGACGCACCGCTTGATTCCGCTGCGAACCTATAACGGCGGGGCGATGCCCTGGGCGACGATTTCGTGCAATCAGCAGGAAATCACCAAGATTTACCGAAATTACGGTTGATTTCAAACGCGTGTTTAATACACTTGTTTATGCATAGGATGTCAGAAACGAGTTCCGAAAGGCCGATATGGCGGACGACACACCGACCCGGGTTCTGCATGCCGCAGGGCCCATATTTGCCGAGAAAGGCTACGCCGCGTCGACGGTGCGGGAAATTTGCACGGCCGCCGGGGTCAACGTCGCCAGTGTCAATTACCATTTCCGCGACAAGGAATCGCTCTACCTGGAAACGGTTCATCTGGCGCACACGCTTCGTCTCCAGCAGGTTCCGCCGCCGAGTTGGCCGGAAGAAACCCCGTCTGATGAGAAGCTCAGGCTGTTCATCGGGGCGATGCTCTCACGCATGTTGGGCACGCGAGAACTGGGTTGGCAGACCCGCTTGATGATGCGTGAAATGTTCGAGCCGACGGCCGCGTGTCGGCCGCTCGTTGAGGATTTTATTCGACCGCAATTGAAGCAATTACTCTCGATTCTCGACGAATTGCTGTCACCGGAATCAGAAAAGCACGAACGAGAGCAGGTCGCCTTCAGCATTGTCGGTCAGTGTTTGCTGTATCGGGTTGCGCGGGAGTTTGTCGCGATTTTGGTTCCTAGTGAAGAACGGGACGCGAAGTACGGCATCGAGCAACTCGCCGAACACATCGCCGATTTCTCGATGGCGGCTTTGAAGAATATTGACGGCAACGGCCTTCGCGAGAATGGCCGGGGGAAGCGAACTGCCGAGAACCGCGCCGACAAAAAGGCGGTCAAAAGCTAGACAATGTCTAGAAATGCTGCAGCCAGGCAAACCAAGAACTGCCCAAACGTTTCCCGGCAAAACCGGGTGACACCTTTTGTAGAAACGCTCTAATACCATATACGTGAGGTCGCTCGGATGGCTCGAACGAAAAACCTATTCCTCGAAGTGGGCCGTGTTGTCGCGCCGCTACTGATTCTCGGCCTGGGAGTCGGCGGATTTTTCGTGTTCGGCCAGAAGCCCGACGTGCCACAGCGTGAAGTGAACGACGACATTTCACCGCTCGTTGAAACGGCTGATGCCAGTGCGTTCAACGGTCCGTTCACGATCGAGGTTGAAGGTGTCGCCGTGCCACACCGCCAGATTACGTTGTCGGCGGAGGTCGGCGGACGCATTACGGCCAAGGAACGCTCGAGCCGATCGGGGTATTACGTCACCCAAGACGATCTGCTCCTTCAGATCGACGAAACCGATTACAAGCTCGAATGCGATCGTCTCAACAGTCAGTTGGCCCAGGCGACCCAAGAAGTCTCGGCCGTCGGTGTCGACATAACGAATAAGAATTCTCTGATTGCGCTGGCCAACGAAGAATTGGTGCTTCGCAACAAACAATTGTCGCGGCGATTGAAGCTGGCCGAGCGAAATGCCATTAGCGAGAACGAAGCCGACGAAGCCAGGCGTCTCGAACTCGCCGCCCGAAACGGGCTGAAGACCCTACAGAACGAACTGGCGGCCCTCGAACAACGAAAACTGACGCTGGAAGCGGCTCGCGATCTCGTGGATGTTCAACTCAAGCGAGCCGATGTCGACCGAAAACGGACCCGCATCGTTTCGCCCGTAACGGGGACAGTCATCGAGGATTTCGTCGAGGAAAACGATTACGTTCAAAAAGGCGATCCGCTAGTCAAGATTCACGAAACGAGCCGCATGGAGGTCATGTGCAACTTGCGTGTCGAGGAGCTCTATTGGGTGTGGTTGCAATCAGGTGCGTTTCGTCCGGGTAGCGAAGCCCCGCTGAAGACGCGTTTCGAAGTACCGCAGGTTCCCGTCGACATCGTGTTCGAATTTGAAGGTGCCGAGTACATGTGGGATGGCGTATTGACTCGTTATGAGGGCACGGGATTGGACCAGGCGACCCGAACCGTGCCTTGCCGCGTGCTGGTCGAAGAACCAACAAACGTGCGTATCGGCGACGGATCGCCGGCCGAGACGACGTTGTCCATTCCGTCGCTGATTACGGGAATGTACGTATCAATCCGAATTCCGATCAAACATCCGGCGACGCTGTTGGAGATTCCCTCCACGGCCGTGCGACCGGGAAAACAGGTGTGGGTGGTTCGCGATGGCGAACTCGACATCGAATTGGTCGACGTGGCGCGAACCCGGCAGAACACGACTCTGATACAGCCCGCTGGCGCCGGCGGGCTGCAAGCCGGCGACCGGGTCATCACGTCGCCACTCGCAGATGCAAAGACGGGCATGTCGGTTCAAGTTAAGGGAGCCGCCGAATAATGAAGTCAGTCATCCGCTGGGCGATCAACAAAACGCCTTCGATGAACATTCTGATGATCAGTGTTCTCGGCATAGGATTGCTGAGCGCGTACATGCTGCGCCGCGAGGAGTTTCCGCAGTTCGAACTCGAAATCATCCTGGTTACAGTCCCCTACCCAGGGGCAAGCCCCGACGAGGTCGAGAGCGGTATCTGCCAAAAGGTCGAAGAGGCGGTCCGCTCCATCGACGGAATCAAAAAGGTCACCTCTGTGGCCGGTGAAGGGGCGGGAACTCTGGTCATCGAGGTCGACTCGGAAGCGCCGGACGTGCAAAAAGTCTTGAGCGAGGTTGAGTCCGAAGTCGACCGCATTCCCAGTTTTCCGAATCTGTCGGAGAAGCCGGAAATTCGTCAGCTCACCATGCGTAACCCGGCTATCAAGATCGGCGTCGTAGCGGCTGACGGCGAGGCGGCTGGCGCGGAGTTGAAACTCCGCGAGATCGTCGAGCGTGTGCGGGACGACTTGCTGCTGATACCTGAAATCACCTCGGCCAACATTCAGGGCGAGCGCGATTTTCAACTCGACGTCGAGATCTCCGAAACAACGCTCCGCAAGTATGGGCTTTCGCTACAGGAAGTGGCACGCAGAATTCGCAGCCAAAATCTCGAATTGCCCGGCGGCAAGATTAAGGACGAATCGCAGGTTTTCTTGCTGCGGGGCAAGAACAAGCGAACCCTGGGCAGTGAGATCGCTGAGATTCCGCTGGTGACGCAGGTCAGCGGCGTTGTGCTTACAGTTGGTGAATTGGCAACCGTTCGCGATGAATTCGTCGACACGACGTCGATCAGCCGCATCAACGGCAAGCTGGGCATGGCGGTTTCGGTCGAAGCTTCGTCTCGTGAAGACCTGCTCTCGATGACGCAAGCCGTCAAGGACTACGCCGTCGCGACGCAACTTCCGTCCGGATATCGTTTTGAAATCTGGGATGACAGTTCGATCAACGTTCACCAGCGGTTGGACCTGCTCAAGAGGAACGGCCTACAGGGATTGTTGCTCGTGTTTTTAGTGTTGGCGGTGTTTTTGGAATTGCGTCTTTCATTCTGGGTGGCGCTCGGGATACCAGTTGCGGTGTTGGGAGCTTGTGCGGTGCTCTGGCAATCCGGCGAGACGCTCAACATGCTTTCGCTGTTCGCCTTTCTAATCGCGCTGGGCATCGTCGTCGACGACGCGATCGTGATCGGCGAGAACATTTACGCTCATCGCGAACTTGGCAAACCGTATATACAAGCCGCAATCGACGGAACGAGCGAGGTCTTGCCATCGGTTGTGACTTCGGTAACGACGACGATCTTCGCCTTCATGCCGATGTTTTTCGTCACAGGAGTGATGGGGAAATTCTTCGCGGTGCTGCCGGTGGCGGTGATCGCCATGCTGGTCATCTCGCTGTTCGAAAGCCTATTGATCCTTCCTTGCCACTTGGCGCATGAACCGTCACATCTGAGTTTGACGCAACGTGCCAGGCGCTGGAACGCTCAGAACGAACTTCATCTGAGCCGCTTTTTGGTTGGTCCCCTGGTCGTGCTGGCCGCGTTTCTGTTCGATCATATTTCCTACCCGCTTCGCAAAATCGCTGTGCCGCTGAACTGGGCCAATCGCCGATTCAGCCGGTTTCTCGATTTCGTCATTCTGCGACTCTATACACCGGCCTTGCGTTACTGTTTGCGTAGGCCCGCGATGCCTCTAAGCATTTCGTTGGCGGTGCTGTTACTGACGTTGAGTCTCGTGTTTAACGGCACAGTGCCCTGGAACATGTTCCCCAAACTTGATGCTCGCAAGATTCAAGCCAGCGTCATCTTCCCTGACGGCACGCCGAGCCACGTGACGGACGAGGCCAGTCAACGGATCGAACGGGCGATTCAGGCCGTCAATGAGCGCTACAAGCAGCAGGGCGAACCGATCGTCACGCTGATCCATCGGATGGTCGGACAGGTCACGTCTCAATCGCCCGGCGGCGCTTCCGACCGCACGGAGGGCTCCCACGCAGGATCGGTTCACGTGGAATTGGTCGACAACGAACAGCGGACGGTCACCAGCCAGCAGATTATCGAAGAGTGGCGACAGGAAGTCGGCCAAATTCCCGGTACGGAAAGTTTGAATTTTCGCTCGTTGGCAATGGGTCCCGGCGGAAGGCCGATCGAATTCAAGTTGCTCGCCCCCGCCGGGCAGATGAAATCGCTTGAAGCAGCCGTCGAAGAGTGCAAACAGAAACTCGCGTCCTATTCGGGCGTGTTTGACATCGAAGACGATTCCCGACCCGGCAAATGGGAAGTCCAATTGCAGGTCGAAGATGACGCTCACGTGCTGGGCGTGCCGTTGGAATCGATTGCCGGCACGGTTCGCGCCGCCTACTACGGCGAGGAAGTGATGCGGCTACAGCGCGGCCGGCATGAGGTGAAACTCATGGTCCGCTATCCGGCTGAAGAACGACGCTCGATGGCCAACTTCTCGGAGTTGCGCGTCGACACGGGCGACGGCATCAAACGGCCGATTACCGAGCTGGCAAAGATCAACATCGAGCGCGGCTATTCTGAAATCAATCGCCTCGACCAGATGCGTTCGATCACCATCACGGCCGACATTGATGAATCGAAGGCCAACGCGGCCGCGATTGTCGGTGACATGCAGGCCAGTTTCATGCCCCAATTGCTTGAAGAGCATCCGCGCGTTGGCGTTCGTTGGGAAGGGCAGCAGGAGCAGTCGGTCGAATCGATGCGCAGCTTGTTCGTCGGCCTGTTGATCGCGTTGGTGGCCATGTTCGTCCTACTCACGTTGGAATTTTCATCCTACGTGCAACCTGCCATTATCATGGCGGTCATTCCGTTCGGCACCATCGGCGCACTGTGGGGGCATGCGGTGATGGGATTGCCGTTGACGCTGTTTAGCGTAATGGGGTTGGTGGCGCTGACGGGTGTGGTTGTCAACGACTCGATCGTGCTCGTCGACTTTATCAATTCCCGCATCAAGCAGGGTGTTTCACTGACAGAAGCTGTCATTCAAAGTGGCCGGCGACGCTTTCGGCCCGTTCTGTTGACGTCGATGACCACGGTCGCCGGCCTGCTCCCCGTCCTGATGGAAACATCGTTGCAGGCGCAGCTCATCATACCGATGGCGAATAGCCTGTGCTTTGGTTTGATGCTGTCGACGGTGCTGGTCTTGTTTCTTGTCCCCACGTTTTATTCCATTTACGGAAAACTGACGTTTACCGGATCGGAGGTTTCCGACGTCAAGCCTGCGAACGACGGCGGGAGCAATGGACATCAGGTTGAAATGCCTCATGAAGAAAGCCATGAATCTGTTGCAGTAATTCACTGAAAATGGTCACGCAGCCCTCTGATGAGCAACGTGTGCCCCAATGTTCATAGCGTTGGACTCCACCACAACTGAGTTTTGGGACAGACACTATCCATGATGACCTGCCCGCGCACGTGTGACCGTCCTTCGAATAAAGACGCTGCGAGAACGACATACCACGTTCTCAACGCGGCACGACTGCTCGCACTTATTCTATTCGTGGTTCTGGCGTCAACGGGGGCGCCGGCGGCGCAAACGAACGTCGTGATCATCACGGCCGATAACCTAGGCTACGGCGATCTCGGTTGTTACGGTAATCCGCGAATCAAGACGCCAAACATCGATCGGCTCGCAACTCAAAGCGTACGCTGCGTCGACTTTTACACGGCGTCGCCGACGTGTACCGTCTCGCGGGCGTCGTTGTTGACCGGCCGCTATCCGCAGAGGCACGGCCTGACCAATCAGTTGCCCGGTATTGAGGGAAACTACGGCGTGGGCCTCAAACAGACCGAGCGCCTGATTCCCTACTATCTAAAAAAACAGGGGTATAAGACGGCCTGTTTCGGAAAATGGAATATCGGCTTCGCCCCGGGTAGTCGTCCGACAGAACGAGGATTTGATGAATTCTTCGGCCATGCTTCGGGCAATATCGACTACCAGACGCACGTTTACGCCGGCAAACACGACATGTTCCGAGGCACCGAGCCGGAACACGTCGACGGCTATAGCACCGATTTGTTCGCTGATGCCGCCTGTGAGTTCATCGAGCGCAATGCCGAACGCCCGTTTTTCGTTTACCTCCCGTTCAATGCCCCACATTTTCCCTCGGCTCGCAACAAGGCCCCGGGCGAGCCCAACATCTGGCAGGCTCTGGACTGGGCCTTCGAGGTCTATGGCTGGACTCCAGACGAGAAGGATTCCAAAAAACGATACTACGCCGTCATTACGGCCCTCGACGCTGCCATCGGTCGCGTACAGGCTCAAATCGACAAGTCAGGCCTCAGTGACAATACGATTGTGGTTTTCTTTTCAGACAACGGCGCATTCATGCTCAAAAACCGCGGTCTGGAGGTCGCCTCGAATGCGCCACTACGCGACGGCGGCGTCACGCTGTGGGAAGGCGGTATCCGCGTGCCCTGTCTGGTCCGCTGGCCGGGGAAGATTGAGCCGGGCACTACGTGCGATGAGCCTTTGTTGAGTTGCGACTTCTTCGCACTCGCCTTGAGCGCCGCGGGCGCGGCAATACCGGACGACCGCACGATCGACGGGAAGGACCCAACGGCTGCGCTGGCGAACAAGGCCCCTTCCCCGCATCGGGCGCTCTATTTCCAATTCCGAAAATATCGCGCCGTTCGCGAGGGACGATACAAACTGCTCAAAACCAATCCAAAGACACCCTGGAAGCTGTTTGACCTGGAAAATGATCTCGGCGAGACCACCGACCTCCGATCACGACACCCTCACGTTGCATCCCGACTGCAACACGACTTCGAAAGCTGGTCGGCTCGTGTCGGACGGAATTGACCGGTGCTCTTCGCCACCGAGACGTTCTCTGATCGCGTGCGCGAGCTCGGAAATCGTCGCCTCGATCGGCGTCTGATGGCGCGGCCGGTTCACGTCTACGACCGCTATTCGGCCGATTCTTGCGCGATCCGATAGAGCTGCGTTTCAGTGCGGATGATCAAGCTATTACCGGCGATGGCGGGCGTTGCCATGCAGAACTCATCCAGCGGGTTCGAGTGCAGAAGCTTAAATTCGTCGCCGGCTTCGATGACGAACGTCTCGCCGTCTTCACTCAGGCAGAATATTTTCCCGTCATAGGCCCAAGGCGAAGACGTAAACGCTCGCGCGCCGCCGCCAATCCGCTTTTTGAAGATCTTCTCACCGTCCAGGGCATCGAATGCCCCGAATATTCCCTGGTCGTACAACACGTAGAAATTTTGGCCATAAATGATTGGCGACGTGTTGTACGGCGCGCCCCGCTTTTGGCACCACGAGATGTACTCGTTGCTCGTTTCATCGTCACCGAGTGAAATGTCGCCCGACGCGCCGGGCCGAATTGCAAAAATCGGCTTCCTTTTGTCGAGTACGTAGCCCGAGCTCACATACAACAGCCCGAACTTCACGAAGGGGGTCGGAATGGCGATGCTCGACATCCCGCCAAGTTCCCACAACAGATCGCCTTCGAGACTGTACGATCGCACCCTTCCGGTCGCCGGCGTGACGATTTCAGTACGTAACGAGTTTTCCCAAATGAAAGGCGTCGCCCAGTTCGACTTTTCATCTCGATCGACCCGCCAGACTTCGTCTCCCGTCAGCTTGTCGATCGCCACGATGAACGACTGCTCGTCGTTGTCGTTGACGATGTAGAGCCTACCGCCGTGAAGCACGGGCGATGCCGCCGTGCCCCAATTATGCCGCACCGGCGAACTCCCCCAATTCGTCTTCCAGAGCTCTTTTCCGTCCATGTCGTAGCAGAACAGCCCAATGTTCCCGAAATAGGCATAGACCCTTTCGCCGTCCGTCAGGGGGGTCTCGGACGCCAAGGTGTTTTTTAGGTGATGTCCGTGCTCGGGGATGCCCTCGTGCGCCAACTTTTCCCAGCGAACCTTACCCGTCTCAAAGTCGATGCAATACACCTTCCACCGATGCAATTCGCCAGGCGTCTCGCGGTTGCCCCCGAAGTACAGCCCCTTCTTGATCGGCTCGGCTTCTGACTCCTCGCCGGCTTCCTTGATTGCCGTGGTGAGAAAAATCCTCTCGCCCCAGACGACCGGTGACGACCAGCCGAGCCCGGGAACCGACGTCTTCCAGGCCACGTTTTCCGTCTGACTCCATTTCACCGGCAAACCTTCGCCGTCGGCAGCGACACCTGATGAATCAGGACCGCGGAATTGCGGCCAATTCTCCCCCGCTCTGACCGTGACGGCGTTCAAGAATAGCCACGTCACGCAGAATAAAACGCTGAATTTCAGGCAATTCGGGCTCGTCACTCGTCGCATCGCGGTACTCCTGTACATTTAATTGAGAGCTAGCGGACGATTATATCTCCCGTCTCCGCCGTGGGAAACTCAACAAAACGTCACCGCTTGAACTCGCGCTATCGAAGAGTGAGATGAAAGCATGACTATGAGCGGAAATCGTAATGCCTTCCAACGGCGGCGGTTAGGGGAGCCATTGGGAAGCTGAGAAATCTTGGAGAAGTTTGGCGAATTCGTAATTGACAGTTGAAAACCTAGACAACATCTTGGCATAATCCAAGTTACGTCGATGTCGATGGATGAGGCCTCCGCACGGATGGCGGTGGCGTTCATCAGATTCGACCAGGCAAGCGGTTAAGTTTCATTTCAATCGTTTTTGTAACGCCGGTTTGGCGTTGTCCGTTATTCGAACAGAACATTTCATAATCAGCGTTGTTGTGGGGTCTCATCGACGAGAGTCCTGACAAGCCGAAACAACCAGGGAGTTGCAGGATGTCTTGGGTTGCTCGAGTTGCTTTTGGTTTCGTTGCGGCCGCATTGCTCGCGACGCCGGTTCAAGCGGAGTTGCTTTCAACCGATCTTTTGGCACCTGGGGCGCCGGCATCGGGTGATTTTGTATTAGGCCCGTCGGCACCTGGCAAATGGGGCCCTCCCGTTATCGGCACGGGCGCCGTCGTCACTTGGAGCTTGATGCCGAGTGGAATCGGTTTGGACTCCGCCGTGAGCGTCGCTTTGGCCAGCTTCATGCCCGCTGGTTTCCATGCAGAACTTGTCGCGGCTTTCGCGCAGTGGTCGGCGGTTGCTGATATCACATTTATCGAGGTACCTGACGGTGGCGGTCCCTTCGCCGTCGACCCGGTTGCCGACATCCGCATTGCCGGCGAGTTTCTTGGCGGCGCCGGCGGGACGCTCGCTCACGGCTTCTTTCCGCCGCTCAACGCTGGGACGGGCGCCGGCGACATTCACTTCGATACCTCCGAATTTTGGAAGATCGGTTTTGGCGGCCCCGGTTTCGACATCCAACAGGTAATGGCCCACGAAATCGGCCACGCAATCGGCCTTGACCATACGCCAGTTCCTGGCTCGCTGTTGAATCCCAGCTACACCGAAGCGTTCGCGGGTATACAGGCAGACGACATAGCCGGTGCGGTCCACATTTACGGTCCGGCAGCCGTCGGCATTGTTCCCGAACCATCGACGTTTGCTCTGTTGGCATTTGGCGGGCTCGGCCTGATGATTTACCGGCGGCGTCAAGAACGCCAAGCGGCTTAGTGGACTAAGCCTTGGACTGCGCTACATGTTCGATAATTGGATTACACGACCATGAATCAATACCAAACTTACCTAAAAATCGTCCTTGCCACGTTCCTCGTCGCGAGCGGCTTGCTGATGGGGCGTGCGAATGCCGACCCGGTCACAGGAACGTACACGGGCGAATTCGATCGCGGTGCCGGCGGGGGCGTCGCATGGTCCTTCGGTCATGAAGCATCCAAGAGTCCGGTCACGCCCAGTGGTGGGTTCACGCAGTACACGAGTGGAACTGTTCCGTTCGCCGTCAACCCCTTTACCGAATTTGATTTTGAGTACGACGACGTCGATCTCAGCACCACGCTGAGCGACACCGATACGATCGGCTTCGATAGTATTATTGTTCCGATCAACGAATACACGGGCGGTGTTGCCGGCGGCACGCTCACATCCATCATTGGATCCCTCGAACTCAGCGGGACGCTGACCGTCGGTGGCAGCCACTCTGCCTCGTATACGCACGGAATCAGCGGTGACTTGGACTTTCTCATCACCTTTACTGATGACGCCACCCGCGGCGGCTATCTGGAAGATGACGTCATCACAGGAACCGCCACGTTTCAAGCGGCGGCCATCGCCGGTCAGTTCAATGGCATCGGGCTCGTAGCACCGGGCAGCAGCGACCTAAGATTCGCTGTGTGGGGCGACAACCGCGATGGAACGGGAGCGATCAGCGGCACCTTCTCTCGCCCCGGTGAGGCCGACGTCGATGACTATGCATTCGGGCTCGACCTTGTTCTCGGAGCAGCCCTACTGGGTAATATTGAACTCCTGCCCGAACCAGGCAGTCTGACCCTCGCTGCGCTGGGAGCGCTCACGATGCTGGGCTTCGGGTGGCGAAAAAAACGGCGCACGTTCAAGGCTTAATGCGCCCGCCCGATCCGCAATCTCCCCTCAGTTGAGAAGTGGCCCAAAACCCTCCAACGGGTAACGTGTGCCCGTAGTTTGTAGGGTCAAACTCCACCACAGCCGAGTTCTCGGATAGCTTCGAGCACTTTTGCGCCATAGCGAGTTTGTCATCCTCGGCGCTGTGCAATTCCAACGCTGATGTGTGAATCGACACACATCGCCGCACGGCTTCGTCAGTTAGACTGAATTCTCCACAATCCAGCTCATTCCTGCCCGCCCGTCGTTCACAAATGACAGAACTGGCCGGACGACTGGGTGAGTTCAGAAGCGTTGCACGCCGGCCGATTGGTGCATCCCGCCACCCGGCCGTGGACAGGGAGAACCACGGTTGAGTCTTGCGATTATTCTCATTGCCGCCTTGTGCCTCGCATATGCAAATGGCGCCAACGACAACTTCAAAGGCGTCGCCACCCTCTTGGGCAGTGGCACGACGAGTTACCGCAAGGCACTCTGGTGGGCAACCGCCACGACGCTTCTCGGGTCACTGGCGGCGTTCTTTTTTGCCCAGAGCCTACTGAAGAGTTTCAGCGGAAGGGGCCTCGTCGATGACCAGTTGGTTGCGAGCGCCGACTATGGAGCCGCCGTCGCGATGGGCGCGGGGTTGACGGTCCTGTTCGCGACGCGCATTGGAATGCCAATCTCGACCACACATGGCCTGATTGGAGCGCTAATCGGCGCCGGTTGGGCGGCCGGCTCGGCCATCGACTTGGGCAAGTTGGGGTCCGGGTTTTTCTTGCCGCTGTTGGTCAGTCCGCTGCTCGCGGCAACGGCCACAGCCATTTGCTACTCGTTGTTTCGACAGGTGCGACGTAGATTTGCAATCGCCGAAGAGACCTGTCTATGTGCGGGACGTGAGATCGTTGAAATCGCCCCGGCCATCGGCGACGTCGCGATGGCGGAGCGTATCGAACATCTCTCGGTGACCTTGGGCACGGACGTCACGTGCCAACGCCGTTATCATGGACGAGTGTTGGGACTTCAGGCGGGCTTTCTGCTCGACCACATGCATTATCTTTCGGCCGGCATAGTCAGTTTCGCCCGGGGGCTTAATGACACGCCGAAGATCGCTGCCGTCCTGTTGCTGGTGCCGGCCTTGGGAATATACGCCAATATCGCCCTGGTCGGATTCGCGATCGCAGCAGGCGGTCTTATTGGCGCTCGACGCGTCGCAGAAACGATGAGCAACAAGATCACTACGATGAACCACGGTCAGGGCTTTACGTCGAATCTCATGACTGGCGTGATCGTCATCGCAGCCAGCCGATTCGGAATGCCCGTTTCAACGACCCACGTGAGTTGCGGCTCGATATTCGGCATCGGGTCGGTCACGCGCCAGGGCAACCCCCGCGTGATTGCGACTATTCTCGCGGCCTGGGCCACGACGCTCCCATTGGGAGCAACCCTGGGTGCCGCCAGCTATTGGATCGTTCACGGCTTGTGAACGACGAGCCGACAGAGCGGTACCGCAAGATGAGCTCGGCAGCATGTGCGAACACGATTCGTATCAGGGCAGACCGATCAGATGGTCGCCCTTAGATGCGGTCGAGCATTGGGTGTCGGCGCTTCGGAGGTCGCGCACACTTCGCACACAAGCCATAGACTTCAAGACGGTGGCCGTCCATGCGAAAGCCGTTATCGATGGCTACCTTTTCAAGCGCCGAGGCGATGTCATCGTTCGTGAATTCGGTCAACGAACCGCACTGTTTGCAGATCAGGTGGTCATGCTGTGGGTAGCCGTAGTCATGCTCGAATACTTCCCTGTCGTTCGCACGTGCGACTTTACGAATCAAGCCCGCTTCTTCCAGCAAATCAAGCGTGCGGTACACCGTCGCACGGCTCACGCGTTTGCCGTCGGTACGCCGAGAGAGCCGGGCGACAATGGTTTCTATGTCGAAGTGTTCGTGGTCTGAGAAAATTGCGTTTGCGACGATCAACCGCTCCGAAGTGAGCCGCATTTTCTTCGTAAGCAAGTACTCTTCGAACTTTTCGACCGGCGGCACGGCCACTTCGACAGTCGTCAGATCGTTCACCAAACTCCCCCTGTTCACGCTCACCGTGTACAATGAATCACCAGCCGTCGCCGACCGGCCGCGCGATCGCGTAGCGCACATTCACCCGAACGTGGGCTGCGCCGTGGTGCCTACTTCTCGGATTCGATTTCGTCGAGCATTTTCGAAAGTGCGGCTTCGAGTTTCTCCGGCGTATCGTACTTGCCGGCGTCGATGGCCGTCTTGATTTGCGCCAGCCGCTCGGATCGCATTTCGCTCGATTCCTGGAGCCGGTCCATCATTCGCCCTGCCGTAGAAATTTCGACCTGATCATCCGTCTGAATGGGCTTTGCCTCGGACGTCTTCGGAGGCGTTGCCCCCTGGGTCCGATTTGGCTTAACGGGAAAGGAACCTTGAGTTGAACCAACGCCGTTCACATCCATGTCCGCGTGTCCTGTCTTGCGGTCTGTTTTGCTGCCGGACGATGCAAAATCGCCGACGCCTCCTATTTGGCTCCTACTATCATACCTCAGAAATGGAATGTGATTCAACCGGTTCTCGATCGGAGTGGGCATACAGGTTCCCCAAGGCGTTGCGTTCTCTAGCTTCGGACCACTTCTTAAGTGACTTGCACGAAGCGACTTGAGTCAGTCGCGTTCCGAACGGTCCCTGAACGCCGGCTTGAATGCCGTCTGCCCCAGCCATCTGTCCCGTGTCGAAGAAGTGAACAACAGACTCACCGCGCGTGAGGGGCGGCATCTGCTGGGCGAAAGGTGTGGGGCACCTCCTGGCGAATGGTATCGGCCCAAGCTATGTGAAGAGATGACCACCGCGGGCGCCGAAATGAGAATGAATCGAACTCGCTCTCGTCTCTCTCAGATCATGAGGAATGTGACGTAAGCGCCTGCCAGAAGGCGTTTTGCATCGAACAGGTTCCGTAACATGAAGTGAATAACCGCTTGCAAGCGATCGATACGGTTCTGACCGTCGCGAAGACTCTCCGTATGCCCCACGCATCCGACTCTCATCATCCTCGTGCATAGGGCCCCGTTGCGGTCCCCGGCATCTTCTTGAACCCAAGGGCGACACACTTGCGCACGATGTCAGCGGCGGCGTTGACGTCATCAGCATCCACGTCGAGGTGCGTGCAAGCGCGGAGTCGTTGGGAACCGGCCGCGTTGATCCGCACGCCGTGTTCGCGCAGCAAGGCGGAAAGTTGGCTCGCGTTGCCCAATTCCGGCTCGACGTCGAAAAACACAAGATTCGTCTCAACAGCGTTCGTATCGATCGAAATACCGTCGATGTCGGCAATCGACGCGGCAAACAACCGGGCATTGGCGTGATCGTCTGCGAGCCGCTCGATGTTGTTTTCCAGGGCGTATACCGCCGATGCGGCAACGATTCCCGCCTGCCGGAGCGCGCCGCCAAACAGCTTGCGCGATCGGCGCGCGCTGGCGATCTCGTCTTTCGATCCGACGAGGATTGATCCCATTGGGCACCCCAGCCCTTTCGAAAAACAGATTGAGATTGTGTCGACGTGCGTCGCAAACTCCCGCGCCGAGTAACCTTTCGCGACAACAGCGTTGAACAGCCGCGCTCCATCGCAGTGGATCTTCAAATCGTTTTCACGCGCCCAGCGGCCCACGCGCTTCGCCCGCTGGAGCGAATAAGCCCGGCCGCCGCCAGAGTTTGTCGTGTTCTCGATACAAACGAGACGCGTACGGCACAGGTGTTGATTGTCGGCTCTGATCTTGCCTTTGAGCACATCGACGTCGAGCTTCCCCTGCTCGCCCGGCAGTAGCCGGCAGGTCACACCGCTCAGCACGGCCGGCGCACCGGCCTCGAAATTGCCAATGTGACCCGACTCGTGGATCAGCAGTTCATCACCGGGCTGGCAATGCGTACGCACGCCCATTTGGTTCGACTGGGTGCCGGAACAGGCGTAGACAGCGGCTTCTTTACCAAATAACTCGGCGGCCATCGCCTCCAGGTGATTGACCGTCGGGTCTTCGGCGGACATGTCGTCGCCGACTTCGGCGTTAGCCATGGCTTCTCGCATTCGGAGAGACGGCTTTGTCATTGTGTCGCTGCGAAATTCGTACGTTTTCTGCTCTGACATTCTATCGGTGTCTCTCAACGTTGAATTAAGCGGGGAATTCGTCATCTCGCCTTCGCTGTGTTCTGCGCCCGGCTAAGTTTCTTCAATGTACAATCCCCGCGCCCGGCTTAAAAGGCAGCCCGCTGCTTTCGCCGGCCCAACAAGACCCAGACAAGATCCAATGGTGCGTCGGTTGTGCTCGACGAGTCCGAGACAGCCTGTGTTTATTCAGAATCAATCGGACTGCTTCCGGCAAACCTACACGCTTTACCAAAATTGACGCTCGACGTAGGATGAACCGAGTTAGGACACGATGCACGCCTTCTGCTCGGCTCGCGGAGAGACTTCGTCAATCTGAGTGGCAATCTGTAGGGTAAGGAAATATGGCCGATTCGAACGGCACGCCGATCGACATCACGACAATCGATTGCACACGCGACAACGCGGAATCACTGTTTGCCGAACTGCGAGAGAAGCTCAGCCCGCGCGGGAACGTGGTTTCCGAAGCAGGACGTAGACGAACGATCGAGCTGTTTGGCGAGCCGCTCTCACCGCAACAGGTTGTCGAACGTATCTGTGGTGACGTCGAACGCGATGGGCTCCCGGCGGTGCTGGACTATACGAGCAAGCTTGATGGCCGGACACTCGACGTCCAAACGATGCGCGTTTCGCCGGACGAGCTACAGTCGGCCCATCGACAGGCCTCAGACGACTATCTGGCCACAATCAGGCGAATTCGCGATCAGGTCAGCGAATTCCAACGGGCCATACTCACACAGGATGTGTCACTTGTCCGGGAAGATGGAACGTCTCGCGTCGAGTTGCGACAGCGGTATCTTCCGCTGAAACGAGTCGGCATTTGCGTGCCTGGTGGAGCGGCCGCTTATCCCTCGACGGTGCTCATGACGGCCGTTCCCGCACAGGCGGCCGGTGTTCCCGAGATCGCCGTTGTCGTGCCGCCAACCGATTTCGGCGGATACAATACCGACATGTTGGCCTGTTGTCACGAGATTGGAGTGACCGAGGTTTACCGCGTCGGTGGTGCGCAGGCCGTTGCGGCGCTGGCTTACGGTGTTGAAGGCATCGAACGTGTCGATAAGATCGTTGGCCCCGGCAATTTGTTTGTCGCTCTTGCCAAAAAGCACGTCTTCGGTGAGGTCGACATCGACAGCATCGCCGGCCCGAGCGAGGTGATTGTTCTAGCCGATGAGACAGCCCGCGCCGAGTTCGTTGCCGCCGACCTGATTTCGCAAGCCGAGCACAGTCCCGGATCGGGCGTACTCATCACGTGGCATCCGCCGTTAATCGACGCCGTCAAGGACGAGTTATCGAAACAGCTGGCACGGTTACCCCGAGGTGACCTGGCGCGGAAAAGCCTCGAACAATACGGGGCGCTCATCCTGGCGGGCGATCCCGACGACGCGGCGCGGCTCACCGACCTGCTCGCTCCTGAACACTTGCACATATCGACCGAAAATCCGGATGAGATGTTGGCCAAGGTTCAGAATGCCGGCGCCATCTTTCTGGGCCATTACACGCCGGTCGCACTGGGCGACTACGTCGCCGGGCCTTCGCACGTGCTGCCGACCGGCGGCACGGCCCGATTCGCCAACGGCTTGTGCGTGCTCGACTTCCTCAAACGTTCGTCCGTCATTTCTTATTCGCGCGAAGCGCTTGCGCACGCGGCCGGAGATGTCAGGCTGATGGCCGGGAAAGAAGGCCTCACCGCGCACAGCAATAGCGTCGACATCCGGCTTGATGACTAGAGCGCATTCGACATAAGTGTAGCGGGTTCTGGCGGCGTAGAGACGATATTCAACGACCAAAATCGTCCGATAGCCGCCACAGTTATCCCGAACGGGATCTAGACCATGTCTCGTTTTATTGTCACGGCTTCAGACGCGCTTGAAGCTGAAATACGAGCATTTGAGTCGCGACAGTATTGCGGGGCGCGCTCCAAGCCTGAGCAATGTGCGTTACAGCGGCAGCCGCCTCTCAAACTACGACTTGAGTGACCACCGCGCCTGCCTGAGCACGGCCCTGTGCGATCCCTTCATCACCTCGTACCACACGCTCAGCAATGAACTATCGTCGAGCTCGACGGTCGACGGATAGCCAAGATCGGTTGACGGCGCATCATTGGAAACGGTCAGCGCGTCCGACCATGTTCGGCCGTAGTCGTCGCTAACACGGGCCTGGTTGCCGAACGGTTTCCGGCGATGGCCATACGTCATCAACAACCGGTTATCTTTGAGCCGCAGCAGATGCGACGGCAGACCCCAGACGCCGATCGAATGTGGAATCGACCAGGTCTTTCCCCCGTCGGACGATTCGCTTTGCAATGTCTCACGGTCGTTGGTTTTGTTGTGATTGCGAATCTGCACGATGATTCGGCCATCGGACGCTTCGACGGCATGTAGTTCATGATAGTTCTGTCGATCGTCTCCGGGCCGCGTGGGAATTTCGGCCAGCCACTTCCAGCTCTGCCCGTCATCGTTCGAAACGGCCACGCCGACGCGGTGAGGCTCCTGCCACAGCTCTTTGCCGGCGTAGAGAATCCGACCGTCAGCAAGCTGGATCGGCCCATGTGGGCTGTTGACGCCACACGCGTACCGTTCCGAAAACGTGGCACCGCCATCGGTGGAACGAACCATCCACACGCCGAGGTCACGCTGGCGTTGTTCGTCTGACAGCCGGCCGTGGGCAGCGTTCCACCGCGCTATTTTGCCCTTCAGAGCAGCGTTCTTGTCGCCGGCGCCTTTCGACATCTCACGCTTGAGAATTGGCTCGTAAGCCAACGACGTGAACGTTGTCACGAGGATCGAGCCCTTGTCGGTTTCGAGAACTCCCGCGTCGCGGTCGTCGATGCCGCTGTCGAGCACGACTCGAGGCCAAGACCATGTCTGGCCGTTATCGTCAGAACGCATCATCTCGACCCGCCCGAACGGGCAGACGTGGGCTTCGCGTCCTCCCGAGCACACAACCAGCAGCTGGCCGTTACGACGGCGGGTGAGCGTTGGCCAACCGTTATAGAGTTGCGGCTGCTTACTGATCACGGAGACGTCACCGACTTCGGCGCGTGTCTGCCCCGCGGCGGCACGGCGGGTTCCTAAGGACGCGGCGAGTGCGACGGCTCCCGTTGATTGAAGCATTTGGCGTCGGGTAATGTTGTTGGCCATGACGGCTCCTTTCTCATTCCAAGCTACCGTCGAAACGTCGACAACTCAATGCCGGCGGAGACGTTGCACACGAGGACGGCCGTACGTTTGAATTGCTCACCCACGGTTTCCTATACTTGCCTCCTACAAAAAACGAGCCGATTAAGACAATTTCCCCAACGGCGCTTTCGGAACAAAGAAATTCGATTGGAGACGGAATGATTATTGTGATTGCGATTATCGAGGTCGCCGACGGGCGTCGCGACGAATTCCTGGCGGAATTCAACAAAATCGTGCCGCTGGTCAATGCAGAAGAAGGTTGCATCGAATACGGGCCGGCGATCGATGTGCCGACCGACATCAGCGTCCAGCAGCCGATGGGCGATGACGTCGTGACCGTCATCGAGAAGTGGGAAAGCGTAGGGACGCTACGGGCTCATCTCTCGGCCCCGCACATGGTCGAGTATCGCCCGAAGGTCAAAGACATGGTCGTCGACATGAAGATCCACGTGTTGCAGCCCGCGGTGAGCTAACTCACCGCCACAACGTCCAAACGAGACCCCAACTTCAGGACCGAAAACCTGATCGGCAGCCAACGCACCACCCGTATGACGGATCGCGTCCGCTGTATCGAGCGTACGGAATCATTGTCTACGAGCCGCCCAGTTCGGCAATCCGCAGGTTGCGGAAGTCGAGATTGGTCGTCGGGTCATGCCCCTGCAAACTCAGGTGTCCGGCTTTGAGTCGGCGGCCTTTGCGTGGGTTTTCGTGATCGGGACGCGTGTCGGTCCAGTCGACGACTTGGTGGCCGTTGACCCAGGTTGCAAAGTGCGGCCCGTTGGCGATCAGCGTCATCGTGAACCAGTCGTTGTCATCGGCGACGACCCACCGGGCCGAGGCGCGGCGAAAGATGGCTCCCGTTCCCTGATCGATCGGCTTGGAGCGATCGTCGTCGCCATACCCGTTGTGAATCTGATACTCGTATCCGTGCGAGGGCGCCTCTTCGGTTCCGGCGAGGGCTCGGAAAAAGATGCCGCTGTTTAGGTGCTTGCCGTTGGTTCGGGCATCGGTTTGCAAAACGAAATTGGCGTACGTCTGCTCGGTCTCTAAGAAACCGCGCCCGTCAGTGACGTGAATCGAGCCGTCGACGGCTTCGAACACACTCTTCGACCCGGGAACCTCGCGCCAACCGGAGAGGTCTTTTCCATTGAAGATTGCGTTCGCCCCAAGTGGCCGCAGCGCGATGTTACGAAACTCGATTCTCCCACCGTTGGCTTGCAGACCGATGTGGCCGATTGTTCGCGGTGACCCAGACGTGTCTTCGTAATCGATCAGCGGCTGACCGTCGAACTGAGCGGCCACTTTCGGTCCGTCGAGTGTGATGTGCAGCGAATGCCATTCACCGTCGCCTTTGATCGCTGACTCGACTTTCTTCCGTCCGACGAGACTTCCCGTGGGAAACTCGGGGTGAGTGTCACACATGTTGAACTCATAGCAATCGCGGGCGGGATCGCTGGGCGCGAAGTCAGACCGCAAGAACAACCCGCTATTGCCCCCTGCTTGAAGGCGATAGTCGCAGCGCAATTCGTAGTTCGCGAGTTCGAACGTGGTCATCAATAGGCCCGGTGTTTTTCCGTCCGCCGTGATCGTGCCATGTTCGACATTCCACTTTGTGTCGCTATTGGGCTTCCAACCGAATAACGTGCGCCCGTCGAACAGACGGACCCAGCCGGACTCGATTTCTTCACGAGACAACAATTCCGGCTCCCGGGGAGCGGATTCTCCGGCCGAAGGTTTCACCTCGCGATCTGTCTCGTTCTTTGGCGGAGAATTGGTGCCCGCGGCTGTTGGCACTTCGGCCGGCATACGCGGCGGGCTGTCGGTTGATGACTTCTCTGTGCAGGAAACCACGCAAGCAAGAATGAAACAGGCCGACAGAAGCGTAACCTGAAACTGACTCGAACGTCGGTTGCGGCGGTCATGCACGGTGATACTCCAGGACCGGGATGAATCGAAAGCGGTCTGAAAATACCCTATGGGCAACTCAGCGATCCGAACGGGGATCGAACTTCCTAAGTCTGAGGCTATTTGTCACCACGCATACGCTGCTGGCCGCCATGGCGGCCGCGGCAAACATCGGAGGCAACATCAGGCCCAGCACAGGATAAAACAGACCGGCCGCCAAAGGAATTCCCAGCGAGTTGTAAAACAGGGCGAAGAACAGGTTTTGCCGGATCACACGCATTGTTTGACGAGAAAGCAGAACGGCCGCCGCGACGCCTTTCAGGTCGCTACGGACAAGTGTGACGTCGGCCGCTTGGACTGCGATGTCGGTTCCGGCGGCCATAGCAAAACCGACGTCGGCCCGCGCCAGAGCTGGGGCGTCGTTGATTCCGTCGCCGACCATGGCGACCGTGGGCGGCTGTCGGTGGTCGTCACCCTGTTCCTGATGCCTGGCAACAATTCGAGCCTTCTCCGCGGGCAGTACTTCGGCGTTGACATTCTCGATACCGACTTCGGCAGCCACATGTTGAGCCGTGCGCTGGTGGTCTCCCGTGACCATTATTATGTCGATCCCCAAGCTCTTCAGTTGTGCAACGGCCGATTGAGAGGTCGGCCTGATGCGGTCGGCCACGGCGATCAACCCAATCAAACGTCCGTCTTCAGCGACAAGCACCGGCGTTGATCCAGTCGCTGCCAACGCGTCGATCTGCCCAGACCACGTGCCAAGTTCAATGCCGCGATCACGAAACAACTTTGCGTTACCGATGAGAACCAGGCGGCCGTCGATTTCCGCTTCGGCGCCGTGGCCTTCGATCGCCCGAAACGACTCGACGTTTTTGGCGGCGATCTGCTGTTCTCGTGCCTCTTCAAGGATCGCAGCTCCGATTGGGTGTTCCGACCGGCTCTCGACGCTCGCAGCGATGCCCAACAACGTTTCAGCCGCGACACTATCGACCGGTTCGAGGCGGTCAACACGCGGCCGTCCCTCGGTAATGGTGCCGGTCTTGTCGAGAATGACGGTATCGATTTTGTGCGCGGTCTCGAGGGATTCGCCATCCTTGATCAAGACGCCGAAGCGGGCGGCTTGACCCATGGCGACCATGATGGCAGTTGGAGTCGCTAAGCCCAGAGCACAGGGGCAGGCGACAACCAAGACGCTCACTGCCGCGATCATGGCCGACTCGAACGCCGATTCCTCCGCTGCGTACATCCACCAACCGGTAAACGTCGCGACGGCGATGGCCAGCACAACCGGAACAAAATACGCGGCCACTCGGTCTGCCAGACGCGCGATGGGTGCTTTGGAGCCCTGGGCGTCGCGAACCATGCGGACAATCTGTTGCAAAAGCGTTTCCCCGCCCACCCGTTCGACGCAAAAATGAAAACTTCCCGACTGGTTGAGCGTGCCGCCGATGACCGGGGCGTCCGGCTGTTTGACCACGGGCTCCGGCTCCCCGCTGATCATCGATTCGTCAACATACGAGCGGCCTTCGATCACGGAACCGTCGAGGGCGATACGTTCGCCGGGCCGCACGATGACGACATCACCTTTAACGACGTCGTCAACGGCCAGACCGACCTCAATGCCGTCACGTAGAACCTGCACTGTCTTCGGCTGTAGGTCGAGCAACTCGTTGACGGCCTGTGACGTTTTCCCCTTGGCACGTTCTTCGAGCACTCTGCCGAGCAATACAAACAGCGTGATCATCGCAGCGGCATCAAAGTGCACTGGTGGTGAGCCACCGAAAAACTGCGGAAAGAGCGTCCCTACGAGGCTCGAAGCAAACGCAGTCCCCGTGCCGACGGCGATCAGAGTGTCCATGTCGGCACGCACGTGTTTGAGCGAGTTCCAAGCGCCGAAAAAGAACCGGCTACCGCCCCATCCGACCACCGGCATCGTGAGGACCAACAACAGCCAATTCCTGGCAAGGGAATCGGTTTGCGTCATCGAGATCAGCATGACGATCACGGCCAGCGGAGCGGTTAGTAGTAACCGCGACCGGAGTGCTCGATATTCACGTTGGCGGGAGTCATCCTGAGCCGCTTGCTGAAGGCTATCGGCGGGGGGCGGTACGTACGAGAAGCCGGCCTGTTCGATCGCCGTGCTGATCTGCGGCGCGGTCGGCTCTGATCGCGCAAGAATCCTGGCCTCCCGGGTGGCTAGATTCACGCTGGCTGACGTGACGCCCGGAATTTGGCAGAGTGATTTTTCGACCCGACTTACACAACTGGCGCAGTGCATTCCCTCGACGAGAAAACTCGCCTCGTGGAGGTGGTCGGTCGTGTCTGGTCTGCGTGACATCGTCGCACACGATCTGGAGTAGACGCGAGCCGCGTTCGGGATCACTATTCTCGAATGGGCAGTTCTGCCAATAGCTGTCCCGATAATGCTAGATACGACTTAGCCGTCATTGCCAAGACGCCAACGCAGGTATTCTTCGATGAAGGGGTCGAGACCGCCGTCGAGCACCGGGGCCGGGTTTCCGGCCTTGTAACCCGTTCGGGCGTCTTTGACGTATTGATCTGGGTGCAGCACGTAGTTACGAACCGTTTCGCCTCCGAAACCAATTTTGGACTTCTGACCGCGTCGGGCGGCTTGCTCGGCTTGACGTTCTTCCTGCTCGATCTGATACAGCTTCGCCTGCAGCATCTTCCGGGCGTGAGAACGGTTCTTGTGTTGGCTGCGGTTGTTCTGGCACTGAACGACGACATTTGTGGGAATATGCGTCAGTCGGATGGCCGAGTCGGTTTTGTTGACGTGCTGGCCGCCCGCGCCGCTGGCACGGTACCTGTCCTCGCGAACATCGGTTTCGTAGTTGATTTCAATTTCGATGTCGTCACCGATGTCGGGCGTGATGTCGACCGCGGCAAACGAGGTATGACGGCGCCCGGCCGAATCGAACGGGCTGATGCGAATCAATCGGTGATTCCCCGATTCACCGCGCAAGTATCCGTAGGCGTTCTCGCCACGAATGGCAATGGTGGCGTTACGAATACCGGCTTCCTCCGCGTCAGAGCGTTCGAGCAGTTCGCATTCGTGGCCTTTTTGCTCGGCCCACCGCGAGTACATTCGCAACAGCATTTCAGCCCAGTCGGACGAGTCGGTTCCGCCTTCTCCCGCCTGCACGGACACGAACGCGTTGCAGGCGTCTTCCGGTTGGGACATCGTCGCTCGAAGTTCCGCCACTTCGATCGCTGTGGCGAGCGGGCCAATGCTGGCGGTCAATTCCGCTTCGCTTTCGCCCGTGTCGTCCTCGGCGGCGAACTCCATCAATACACCCAGGTCGTCACCCCGCGCAATCAAATCCTCCACCGGTTTGGTCTGCGTGTTGAGCCGTTTCAACTCAGCGACCATGGCCTGCGCCCGCTCCTGGTTGTCCCAGAAGCCGGTTGCCGCCATCTCGCTATTGATTTCGTCGACACGTTTCTTCTTGCCGTCGAAGTCAAAGAGAGTCTCGTAGATGGAGAATGCGAGCGATCAATTCTTCGCAGGATTTTTTGAGCTCCGCGTTCATGAGAGGGCCTTTCGTTGGTGATGATTTCGAGTGGTCGTCGACGATTTGATTGTATTCGCGAGGTGCTGACAGCGTATTCGCAATCCACGGCCGTCACGGCAATATCTGGTTGTTAGACAAGGGTGCCGCCAACGCTGTTGACTA
>Ga0315336_1000620_pt1 | contig 90446 bp, 71 predicted proteins | sample ASW5metaG_FD_204512 | JGI IMG/M metagenome (GOLD analysis project Ga0315336, IMG submission 204512) | Ammonia-oxidizing marine archaeal communities from Monterey Bay, California, United States - ASW #5 | ecosystem: Environmental > Aquatic > Marine > Intertidal zone | place: USA: California...
TCCAATATGTTGGCGGTGAGGCACGCTTAACTATGTGCTCACCCTCTCCCAAAAACCTGCTTTCATGATCCAACCAACCAGAACTTAATTCGCCAAGCTGCAAGTAAATGATGGCTCTTTTTAGTCGCACATCGTGATTGTCTTCTGAAACAATAATGGCCTTGTCAAAAGCGGTTAGGGCACTATGGAGCCAGTCCTTATCCCGCATGACGGAACCAATGTTGCCGTATGCTTGCGACAGGTTTGGATTGATTGATAGGGCGGTTTCGTACGCCCAAAGTGCCTCGTCGCGCCGATATAGGTCTTTATATGCGTTGCCCAAATTGACAAAAACCTCGGCATCGTCAGGCCTTATTTCTGCTGCCTTTAGGTAGATCTCTATAGCTTTTTCAGGTTCACCAGTGTCACGCATTGCCTGGCCGAGGTTGAAATAGGCATCTGCTGAATCTGGATTGAGTTTTATCGCATCTTCGTATGCTCTGATGGCCTGGTGCGGCTTTCTTGTTTTCTTAAGTGCCGCTCCCAGATTCACATACATGATATCCTGTCCGGGATTGAGCCGAATGGCTCGCTTGATTAACTTGACTGCTTTCTCAGCTCGGTCAGTTTGATAGTGCAGCACGCCTAATAGGTGAAGAGCATCCGAATGCTTGGGGAAGTCTTTCAGAATTTGCCGATAAGCCGCTTCGGCCTCATCCACGATTCCCGCTTGATGCTTGTTTATTGCAAGGGCTAATAAGGTTTGGATGCGTTGTTTTGTTGACATACGGTGTCTTCTTGAAGGCAGCTGTTCATTTCCCCATGACGCACTATTTTCTGTATTGCTGTCCCATGCCATCAGAAACCAATAGTGGTTCTATATGATCAAGATGGTGCGACGTATAGCATTTTTCTTCGTTCCGCTATCCAAAGGTCGCTGTAACTGCAGTCTTTATATTCCTCGAAATATGGTCCGCCTTCAGTGAAGTGAATAAGGGAGACGTCGTCTACTGGGAGAGTAGGGTTGTAATCAACTAAATGGTTCCAACGGGATGGGAGATCTCCAATGAGCTTGTCGCTTTCGAGCCACTTGAACTGATGCAACTCTAATCCGGATGCGGAATTTACATAATCAAGAGTTAAGGCCGTGCACTTTGCATTGTTGAACAACATCATGCTTGACCAGTTTTTCTTCTGATAACGGCTCTGCGGTTCATTAAGAAACTTGCTATCGCCTACGGGACGATGATCATGTTTCACAACTTGTACGGCAAAATTATCATTCCGCAGCTCCCACAGTTTTGCAATGTCATCCAGCATCAGCATGTCGCAGTCGCAAAACATGCTCCAACCCCTGTATTCAGACAGGTAGGGTGTTAGAAAGCGTGAAAATGAAAAATCAGTCGACTGTAAAGCGTGACGTTCTCGCCATAACAGCCCATCTAGTTGAGATAGGCACAGCGGTGCAATCTGCACAGGTTCAGATGCGCGGGACTGTATGCTATGGGAAAGAACGTTGAAAGCAACGGTTTCCCTTGTATCGAAACCAACAAAAACACTTATCATGCTATTGCATTCTCAACCGTATGGACCATTAAACCCATTTAATACCGTGCTTTGAATCAAACGCAAGGTCAGCATGCTTTTTAGAGTGCCCGCAGAGCGTTTGCTGAGGCCTGCATCACTCCGCTCCAGTCACCCGCTTGAACTTGTCTGAATAATCGCATTGACGGATACCAGGGACTGTCAGTCCTGTTTCTAAACCAATACCAGAATGCTCCTGCTCCAAGTGGGAGCAATGTCCACACCGATTTGCCTAGTGAACCGGCCATGTGAGCTGTTGTATTGCTAACCGTTACTATAAGATCCATGGCTGCAGTCTGCGCCATCGCTGCATCCATATTGTTGAGTGGGTTGATGTTCTCGTCATTGATTATTTTGACGCCCGACATTTCTTCTAGACGGCTAATGTCCGCTGTACGATTTCCATACTGTAGACTGACAAATTGCACGTCGGTGTTCGATATGATTGGCACCCAATCCTCAAGATTAGGGTTTTTGTATTGGCCATAGCGAGCGCCGCTATGCCAAGACAGGCCAACTAAGGGCCTTGCCCCAGAATGCTTTTGATACTTGCTACGAACGTCACTTACCATCTCGTCGGAGGCCACCAAGTAGCCCTCATGATTAGGAAAGTCGTTTAAGTCTCGTCTAGTTTGGCGGCCAAGGCTTAATGAGGGGCTGTGGTAGTGCATCTGAATTGTGGCGTCAGGTGGGATGTCCTTATCTCTATCAACAACTGTGGCCCCTTGAAAAGAGCGTTCAAAAACGGTTATCAGGCGCTTGGAACAAGCCAGAATACAGTCGCTGGCGCGTTCGTTAATTTCAGAAATCATGCTTGCAGAAAGAATCTCGTCACCGATTCCTTGTTCGGTCCAAACTAGAATTCCTTTGGTGCGCAAGTCTTCACCTTTCCATTCGGGGAGATCAACTTTCTTTCTAATGACCATCCGGGGTGATTGTTTGAAACGCGATTCATATGCCTCAAATCCGTCTCTGAACTTTTCATGGCGCAAGAGCAGTGTGGCTTTTGTCTGTTGCACTTCGGGGTTTTTAGGGTCGGCCTTTGCAGCTTTTCTAACTAGTTCTAAACCGGCGTCCAGGTCACCATTTTCGCCAGCAATGATTGCGAGATTAATTAAGGCAGGAGCATAATTTGGATTAATGGCTAATGCCGCGCGGAAATTGTTGGCAGCGTCCTCGATTTGCATCTTGCTCTTCAGGTATGTCCCGAGATTCTGGAGTGCCGTCAGCTCAGCGGGATTGAGTTCGATAGCTTTTCTCAAGATTGTGACAGCTTCGTCGTAGCGTTTGGTCTCCAGAAGTGCTGCGCCTAAGTCACTTAGTATAGCGGGGGATTGAGGGCTCAATCGGTGGGCAGCTCTTAGGGCGATGGTAGCCTTATCAAATTTGCCAACTTGAAGAAGTATACGCCCAATATTGTGTGGAGGCTCGCTTTGCTCTGGTGCAAGATCCCATGCTTTTCGGTACGAGGTCTGAGCTTCGTCAAAGCGGAATAGGGATTCTAGTATTCGCCCCTTATTGATTAGTGCTTCGATATGCGCATCATTTACGCGTAGCGCGTCGTCAATTAGCACGAGTGCGCTCCCAAATTTTCCCTCGGCGTAGTGACAAAGCGCAAACATATGCACGGCATCGAAATTCCGTGCGTTTATTTTTATAGCTTGGCTAAACGCTTGCTTTGCTTGCACCAAGTTTCCGTCCCGGAAATTTGTTAACCCCTGGGACAATAGGCGGTTGAGTTTGGCGGCAGAACTGGGTGGGGAGGTGTTGGTCATCTAGAACACGATTTCAGTTGTTATGAAGTACCTTAGGGTAATGCAAAGTCTTTCAAATCTTGGGCACAGGCTTGTATAACCGGTCTCCAATCCTGTGCCTTATCCTGTTCAAAGAATTTCACTGAAGGATACCAAAGGCAACTGTTACTTGTTCGGGTCCAATACCAATGCCGTCCCAAACCATTTGCTAACAACATCCACACCGGCACACCCAAGGCACCAGCGGTATGTACTGTCGTATTGCTTATGGAAATAACCAAGTCAAGGGCAGCAAGCTGGGTTGCTGCTGCTTCCATATTTGTCAGCGGATCAACGGATTCATCAAAAAAAATATTTGCCTTTAGACGCCGGTTAATTTCATTCATGTCCATATGTGTCATACCGTATTGCACTGAAACAAAAGTGGTATTGGGGCAGTCGAGAAGGGGGCCGAGTGCATCGATCTCTAGACTCTTATGTGAACCAATTTCGTTGTTGGAACTGTTCCATGAGATTCCAACAAGTTTTGAACCAGGTTTGATGTCGTTGTATTTTGTCCGGAGCTCCAGTACCTGCGACGGGTCTGGACTCAGATAGGGCTTGGACCCAGAAAAGTCACTTGCTTTATTGCGAAAGCACAAACCTAGTTCAGAAAACGACATCTGATAATCGATGTCAGGCGCTAACGCTGCTGGTGGTATGGGTTCGTCGCGAAGCTCGACAGTTGCGTCGGGGAAGGAGCGACGAAAAAGATTAATGAGGCGTTGTGAACATAGCACTATGACCTTACTTGATGCGGCGATGGCGTCATTTATCATCGTACCGAGAAGTAGTTCGTCGCCAATTCCCTGCTCTGTCCAGATCAGGAGCTTCTTGGCGTTCGTGTTGTCTCCCTCCCAGATCGGATGAGGAAAGTGGTCGTGGCGCACGTTTGCGTCAGCCTTGTCTAGGCGCCATTTGAATTCACGCCATCCCCCTGAAAACCTCGCCGAACTCAGCAAAGCCAGGCTCTTATTGTAGTGTGCGAGGATGCTATCGGGGTCTAAACTAAGGGCGTAGTCAAGTTGAGCCAGCGCTTGTTCTATTTTGCCGTTTTGGTAAAGTATCGATCCCAAGTTTGCAGCAATCACCGGATGGGTGTTGTTGAGCTCTGATGCCTTTCGGTAAGACCGTTCTGCTGAATTAATGTCTCCTTGCTTTCTATAAGTTGATCCTAGGTTGTTGTGTGCCTCGTACAAATTTGGATCACTTTGGATAGCTCTTGAGAAACTTTCAATTGCTTCATCTTCGCGGTTGAGGTGGGTGAGAATTGATCCACGAGAATTATTGTTTTTTGCCGACAGCGGTTCTAGCTCAACTGCTCTGTTGGCATATGCTAGAGCGTCACTCCATCTATTTAGTTGGGATAAGCTTTCCGCCATCAAGTAGTTAGAATCGGGAGACTGCCAGTCAACTTTTTCAGCATATCCAAATAATTGTAATGCCTTATCTTTCTTGTCAGCCTTAGTCTGGATAGCTATCTGCGCTGCTAGAGCTCGTGCGCCAAGATTCTTGTGACCGTGTGTGCTCAGAAAAATGGCTAGCTCGTATCCTACCTCCAGTATCACGTCTAGCCACTCGCTATGCTGTGCTTGCCGAAATATTTTAAGGGTGGGATACCACGGTGAATGGTAAGTATTCCCAAACCAGTACCACCTCAATCCGTAACCGAGTGTGCATGGCACCATGCACCACACAGATCTTGCTAAGGCTCCTGCCAAATGCACAACTGTATTGCTGTTAGAGATAATTAGGTCGCAGGCAGCAACTTGCGCTGCGTGCGCATCTAAGTCGCCTGTGGGGTCAATGTCTCCATCGGAAATAATATGCTTACGGAGCGGGCTCGCAATGGCTCTAATTTCAGGCTTGTGATCTCCATATTGTAAATTAACGAATGTAATACCCGGCATTGCCAGAATTGGTGCCCAAAGTTCCAATGGAATGGTTTTGTCTGCGGCAAATGTAACGCCACTACTCCGCCAGGCTATGCCAACAATAAGATTCTCGGGGCTCGTTACGCTGTATTTTTTTCTAAGCTGGGCAACCTGACCTTCATCGACCTTTAAGTATCCGGAATGCTTCGGAAAATGTGTTTGGTCTGAGCGGACCCAGCTACCAAGGTCAGAAAACGAACACTGGAAATCAACTTGATCATTAAGCTTTCTAGGCAGTTCTTGTCCATGTACAATTGCGCTCGGAAAGGATCGTTTGAATAGCGTCGTTAGCCGCTGCGAGCATTGTATGTGACATACAGCAGCTTCGGCGACGACTTCAGCCAGCATGCTTGCTAAGAGAACTTCATCGCCGGGCCCTTGTTCCGACCACACCAAAATACATTTACCCTTTAGTGATGTTCCGTCCCACACGGGGAATGTATAGGGTGACACTGAAATAGCATCTCTCCGTGCCCGAAATCTCCAGTCATAAGAGCGCCACCCGTCTGCAAAATTACCCAGCATAAAATGAGCTTCAGACTGAAAAATTCGAAAGTCCGGAAACTCCGGGAAACGCGCACTGGCTGTATCGCAGACAGCAAGCAAGTCTTTGTATTCGCCGCGCTTACGAAGGATATTGCACTGATTAACTAGTGGATCAACATAACTAGGGTCGGCTATCTCGGCCTTCTGAAAATAGTCTTTTGCTTCTGAGAAGAGTTTGCGGGCTTCAAATAGAGTTCCCAAATTATTTAGTGCTCTTGCATTGTTCGGAGCGAGTATGAGCACTTGGTTATAGCTTCTTTCTGCGTTCTCGAAGTCACCATCATCCTGGTGGACACGACCCAAGTTGTAATGTGCATCAGCAAAAGAGGGATCCGCTGTAATTGCTTTATTTATAAGTCTCTTGGCTTCGTTGGTGTGGCCAGAAGTACCCTTGAGAACACCGAGTAAGTGGAGAGCGTCTGGTTGGTTAGGCGCAATTCTTAAAACCTTGCGGAGTTTCTTTTCGGCCTCCTTTGTCCTTGATCGCTCGTATAAGCGTAAGGAATCCGTAAGCAATTTTCTTATTGTTTTTTCTGAGCTTCTCATTGTGCAGCCCACTCCGCTAAATCATTAGCGACAGCATTAAATGCTGGTTTCCAGTTGTTTGGTTTAGGCTGACGGTAAAGTCGGGCGGACGGATACCATAGACTGTCGGTTCGATTTAAAAACCAGTACCAGATACGTCCGGTTCCCGCAGGGATGAAAATCCACACAGGAATATTCAGAGCACCAGCTACATGGACGGATGTGTTGCTAACGGAAATGACTAAGTCCATGGCCGCAACTTGTGCGGCAAAGAGATCCATATTTGCTAACGGGTCTATCGAAATATCATTGATAATATCAACGCCAAAACGTCTTTTCATCATGGAGATTTCTTCCTCGCAATCTCCATACTGAAGACTTACAAAAACCACGTTCTCAATGTTAAGTATTTCTCTCCAAAGTACTGGGTCAGTGCTTTTTTCCGCGCTGGCAGAAATGTTTGAGCTTTTCCAAGATATGCCAACCAACTTTTTGTTTCCCCGTCCTTTATATTTAGCGCGTAACCGTTGGGTGCTCGCTGAATCAGCTCGCAGATATCCCTCGTGCTGTGGGAAGTTTTTCTCCGTGTCTCGTAATTGTAGACCTAAGTGTGAAAGAGATGCTTGATAGGTTAGTTTTGTGTACTGAGGGTCTTCGGTTATGACGTTAAATGGAAGAACATGATCTAAATCGGGAAAAGAGCGTTGGAAGATTGGTATCATTCTTGGGGAGCACAAAAGAGTGCATCGTGCTCCTCTGTTGAGAATGTCTTGGAGCATGCTGGCCAGAAGTATTTCATCTCCCGGTCCCTGCTCCGTCCAAACGAGGAGTTTTTCGCCATCTAGTGGTTCTCCATTCCAATACGGTAGTTTGAATCGTCCGTCGCTTGTCTTTGTTGTCTTGCTCTTGAAACGCCAGACATGCTCGCTCCAGCCGCTTTTAAAGCTCTTCCTAGATAGCAGCGCGAGTGCGTGCTGGAAGCGTGCCTCGGCATGACTGGGCCGACGTTCTATTGCAGCTTCATAGTGTTCTAAGACTTCATCATGTCTGCCCTGGTTGTCACGTACAAGCGCCAGATTGGTGTATGCCACCACTATCGTGGGATCGATTTGTAAGGCGGTCTCAAGATGCTTCGCCGCCTCTGTCCAACGCCGTAATTTCATCTGCAAGATGCCAAGTTCTATGCGACTGATCGCTGAATGTTGGTCTAGGTGCAGGCAATGCTTGAGCCAAACTTCTGCCTCATCCAGCTTGCCTGTTTCGGAGAGGAGCTTACCCAATTCAAACATTATAGCTGGGTTGTCTGGTGTCTTTATGTTAGCCGCTTTAAGGGCTCTGCAAGCACCCTCCTCATCATTCATGTCTCGGTAACATCTCGCGAGGTTAAACCAACCGTTAGGGAGGTTTGGATTGTTGTGGAGAGCTCGATTTATGAAATCGGCAGCCCGCAATGAGTCTCCAGACTTATGCGCTAACACACCGCTAAGGTGCAGAGCATCGGATTGATCTGGCATATAGGCTAAGACTTGCTCGCATAGCTTCTTAGCATCGTTAATGTGACCTTCGTTATTGCAGCGGGTGGCTTCCAGAAGCAACTTGGCAACATTGGGGCTCTGCCCGTCTTTATCACCATGCTTTATCACTGTTCTTCTCGACCTTTAGCAACGAGGCTGCGTAAGTCGCTACTTACGGCTTCAATTGCCGAGTTCCACTCTTTTGGTTTTGTTTGAAAGTACAAGCGCATGGATGGGTACCATGGACTGTCTATTTTACCATAGTACCAATAAGGCAGCGCTCCTTGGCCGATTGCAGCTAGTGTCCATACAGGTAAGTTCATGGCCCCTGCAAAGTGAACGGTTGTATTGCTTGTTGAGATAACCATGTCCATCGCTGCAACCTGAGCTGCGAAGTTATCCAAATCGGTGAGGGGATCAACACTGCGATCATGAATGATATCGAGTTTCAATGACTGGTTGACGGCGATTAGTTCTTCAGAACAGTTGCCGTACTGGAGATTGACAAACGTTACGTCAGGTGTGCGCAATATCGGTTCCCAGTCAATTAAGGAAATGGTCTTAAATGGTCCTGACTTGTAACTCGTGCTCTGCCATGAAATTCCGACAATGAGGTTACCAGGTTTGTGTTGCTCATACTTTTCCCGGAGCGGGACAGAGAGTGTCCGATCTGGTATTGCGTAACCACTATGGGCTGGAAAACTATCGAAGTCAGGTCGGAGCCAACCACCTAGGTCAACAACGGCGCATTGATAATCAAAACTCTGCGAAGAAAGTTTTTCCAATCCTATTTGATTCCTTGGCAAAACTTGGGCACTGGTAAAGGAACGGGTAAAGAGGGGGACTAAACGGTCGGAGCATTCGATGGTACAGGTTGATGATCTATCAATGATCTCCGGTATCATGCTGCTGTATAGAATTTCGTCCCCCACCCCTTGTTCAGTCCATAGCAGGATGGATTTGTTGGCAAGGTCTTGGCCACTCCATACCGGGATGTTCCAACCTCTCTCGTCTATTGGGTTGTTATCATTCTCACCAAATCGTTGTGCGTAGCCGCGCCAAGCCTCTTCTAGTCTGCCGATAGGAAAAAGTGCCATAGCCTTATTAAATTGGGCCCCAGGAAATGGGGGTTTTAGCGCTATAGCAATGTCATACTCCTTAAGTGCACCTTCGAAGTCTTCTTGAAAACGCAATGCGTTGGCCAGGTTGTTGTGTGCATCCGCATAGTCAGGATTTAGGTCCAACGATTTTCGGTAATTTTTGATGGCCTGATCTATTTCCCCTTTGCGCTCTAACACCCGCCCAAGATTTGTGTGCGGATTGTAGTCTGTAGGATTCAGCTCTATAGCTCTTTCGATCGCAGTTTGGGCCGCCTCTACCTTCCCAAGGGTGAAAAGAATTCCTCCTAAATGGTCATGCGCCTTAGCATGGTCGGGTTCAATGGCGATGGCGTGACTGTATGCTTGCTTGGCCTCTTCTATTTGTCTTGTTTGCCGGTAGACGTTGCCTAAAAGGAACCATGCTGCTGCGCTCTCTGGATGATGTTTTAGACACTTCAAAAAGTAGCTCTTAGCCTCGTCAAGACGATTGAGCTCCACATATAGGCTGGCCAGATTAATGTTTACGTTCTGGTGTGATGGGTCTAATTCTAGACAAGACATATATGATTGGATTGCTTCGTCCGGACGGTTTAGATATTTGAGCGCTGTGGCGAGCCCATTAATGGCGTCTATGTAAGCAGGTCTATGAGCTATGGCCTTATCAAGCACAGGGACTGCTTCCTCATACCGTTCCAATTGGACTAATACTCGTCCGAGGTTAAGGTGAAACTCAGCGTTGTTAGGCTCCAGATCCAGAGCGCGTTTAAAGGTTTTTAATGCATCGTTTGGCCGCTGCAATTGGCCAAGTACGCTTCCCATTGCGTCTAGGGCTGCGGCATTGTGTGGATCGAATCTGATGGATGTCTCGAGTTGCTCTAGGGCTTCGCTGTAACGTTCTTGTTGGAAATAAAGGCAACCGAGAAGGTAGGTTACCTGAGTATTCCCTGGGGTGCCTTTCAGAACCCGTAAGTATCCGACTTCGGCCTCGGTTACCCTACCGTGCTTGTGATGTCTGATTGCTTTGCTTAGTTCACCATCCATGGCTGGCGTGGTGCTCCCGCGTTACTAAGGATGAATTTGTGGCAGTGATATTTTCAACAATTGGGCGCCTTCTAAACGCTATACCATCTCCACATCGGCCTGCCCAGCTACACGCATCACCTCTTCGATGCTTGTTTTTCCCTGCCAAGCTTTAATCAAGCCATCCTCGAGTAGGTCGCGAAAACCTTCCTGTTTGGCCGATGCTTGCAGTTCGTGCAACGGTTTTTGATGCATTACTAATTCCGACAAATTGTCAGTTACGGCGGCGAGTTCGTATATACCTATTCTTCCTCTATATCCTGTATGCTGGCATTCCGTGCAACCCACTGCTTTAAACCATGCCGGATTTGTTGCGACCAGGTCTGGAAAGGCCTCAATAATTTGTTCCGTTTTTTGCCGAATTGGCGGGCTTGGCTCGTCCGATTTGCGACAAGAGGTGCATAGTTGACGCACCAGTCGCTGAGCCATTACGGCCCGTACCGATGATGCCACAAGAAATGGTTCAACACCCATATCCACCAACCGGGTGAAAGCACTTAAAGAATCGTTAGTGTGCAGTGTGGAGAATACCATATGACCGGTTAGAGAGGCCTGAACCGCGATCTCAGCGGTTTCTAGGTCCCTTATTTCACCTATCATTATAGTATCAGGGTCCTGTCTTAGGATGGACCGCAAGGCCCTGGCGAAGGTGTATCCTATCTCTGCCTTGGTCTGGACCTGCGTTACACCGGGAATATTGTATTCTACGGGGTCTTCAACAGTAATAATTTTCTGTTTTCCATCAATAATATACTCTAGTGTAGCCTTAAGTGTGGTTGATTTCCCGGATCCTGTTGGACCAGTCACCAAGATAATGCCATAGGGCTCTCTTGCCTGTTGCGAAAACACTTTGAGATGATCGTCTGACATCCCGATTTTGCTGAGGGAAAAATTCTTATGCTCCTTCAGAAGCAACCGCATTACGATAGACTCACCCCACACGCCTGGCAAAGATGATACGCGAATATCAAGGTCTTTACCGCTGATACGAATGCCAATTCGACCATCTTGCGGGAGGCGCCGTTCGGCAATATCGATACCAGAAATGAGTTTTATCCGAGATGCCACTGCATCAAAACGGGCCCTCGGAAGGCTGAGTCTATTCTGAAGCACACCATCGATTCGAAATCTAATGTCAAAATCGTGTTCCTTAGGTTCTATATGGATGTCAGATGCACCCTCATTAACAGCCTGTGCTAAGGTGTTTGAGACCAACTCAACCACCGGCGCTTCTTCGGCAAGCTCGCGCAGATAAGCGACATCTCCTTCTAAATCTACATTCTTAGATGTGATGGTTTGTCTGACGATGTCTAACATCAGATCTAGGTCGCGATTCCGTATCAGCCACCAAACCAATTTTTTGTTCGCGAAAGCTGTAATGAAAGCTTCCTGCAAGCTTGGCAATAGTGGATCGCGGGAAATGCAATTAACGGTGTCATCTTCCCCCAGCCAAGCCAGCGTCTCTTGATCTATCCACCAATCTGCTGGGATACCAGACGCCTCTATGACGTTAATATATCTTGCTGGGTCCTGGGGAAGGTCTTCAGATGAAACAATCCTCATTTCGAGCTGTTCCGAAAGCCCGGCTAATACTGCATCCTCTGCGACAGCACCGATGCGCACAAGTATAGCACCAAGCCTACCACCAAACTGAGATTGGAAACTGAGCGCTTTGGCTAGATCAGAATCACTAATCTGGTTTTTGGAGAGCAATACTTGCCCGATCGGTGGCATCGTCGGGGTGCCTGCAAGGAGTGTAGCTTTTTCCATTGTCTCCAACAGGTTATTTGTCTCTGAAGACTTTGTCGCTGCTCCAGTTATAGTTTACCATGTCGGTGCCATCGCTGGATGTCGTTTCGATTTGCTCTACAACAGGCTCGGGTTGCATAAACTGAATATCACCCATGCCGACAACTGGACGTCCGTCGGGATCGGACGGTGCTGGATTCTCCCCGTTGATCATCATTTCGGTCAGCGTGTCTAACGACTTATCCACTAAATCCATATAAGCTTTGTAGGCGTCGTCGCCGGTGCCTGTAGGGCCGTCGGGCAAGTCAGCCAGTTTGGCTGTAAAGTTTCCACTCTCTTCTTGGCTTATGTCCACTGGATATTGCAGCATTGTGATCTCCTAACAGTTCGTCTCAATATAGGACAAATATATTACTGCTGAAACTCAACTTCTCCAATTGAGAGGAGCATACTTAGAATTACATCCGATAGAGTTCTATTACTAATTCAAGCGTATCGGTAATGTTACAACCTTTTAAGGATAGGAATCGACTGCGTTTATTTTGATTTATGTGACGTTTTGTCGAAACAGATTTGCTGCGGATCATGTGCATTAGGCGCTGCATCCGAACCACCATTGTCCAGCATGGTGGGAATATTGCGATCTTTGTATTGAATAGATTAGGTTGCTGACATTTGTTTCAGCTCTCGTCACGAAAGTCGACCAATGGTTCTAAGAAGGTTAGTTTATAGACGAGTCATTTGAGTAATTATTTGCTGAGGGCCAAATTAACTCCTAGTTACTCGTTTCTTGGTTTGGTTTTTTTCACAGTTGGTATTTAATCCATTGAAGAATTTGTACTTACTAATTACATCCATCTGCCTTTTTGCGGGTTTCATTGAAATTGGTATGCGAACCCTGTCATTTCAGCCTCGTGAAATGGTGGTTAACAAATTTTTTGTTCCTGGAACGGAACATAGTTGGTCTCAGCCTGATGATGAACTGGGATGGATTAACAAGCCAGGAATCTCTGTGTCCATCGAAGAAGGCAATGCAAAGATGAAATTCTTGAGCCATAGCCGCCGAGCCGCTAGTGACGCTGAGCTTTCAACTGAGGACCGAGTGCCAGTTATGATAGTAGGTGGCAGCAATGCCCAATCATATGGTGTACGGGATGAGGACACATTTCCATACCTTTTGAATAAGCGTTTTCCAACACTGAGTTTTGAGAATTTTGGCACTGGTGGTTACGGTACAGTCCAAGCATTTCTCTTGGGACGTCGCGTTTACACGAAATTCTATCAGCTCGAGGCGCCTCGCATGTTGATCTTTACGTTCGCTGATTCACACATGGCCCGCAACGTTTCGGATCAAAGTTGGATCTACTCAATTACGGACTCAATTGGTCTATTTGTGTCTCCCCCGCATTACCGCATGGAGAAGGGTGAGTTGCGCTTTCAGCCTTTCCGGACGATCGGTCTATGGCCGTTAGAAGACAAATCTGCCTTGATAACAACCTTGCATCAGATTTGGCTTCAATCGGTCGAATATAACACGGCGGCTCAGGCCAAAACGGTGACTCGGCACATCTTCGATGAAGTTGCTCTCTTTGCTCAACAAAAAGAAATGCTGTTTTTAGTTCTAGTTCTAGAAGATCGCGCGCAAGTGGCCGCAGCACTTTTTGAGAAAGCTAATTATCCTATTCTTGATTGTAGCGGCTTTGAAAGGACTGCACCAAAAAAATACCTCCTAGGCGGTGGGAGTCATCCTAATGAGCTGCTGCATGCACATTTTGCGTCATGTATAGGTGCGTGGATCGGAGCTAATGCACTTGTCGAGCGATTGGTTTCAAGCCAATGAGAAGATGCATACGTCAAGTTTTGGTCAACGCAGCGATCGTAATGGTCTCAATCACCTTTATGTTAGGAACAGCAGAGTTTTTTTGCCGCACGTTCGTGGATGATGGAATGCATTATCATCTGGAAATGTGGAAATACGCTGCGCGATTGAAAAGAATCTCGCACGACCCCGCTATTGGTCATGAACATGTGCCTAGCGCCCGGGCAAAACTTATGGGAGTTGATGTGCAAATCAATGACCATGGGTTGCGTGGCCCCAGCATTACCTCGCCCAAGCCGGACGATGTACACCGCATTGTTCTTCTAGGGGATTCAATGGTTTTTGGTTGGGGGGTAGCATTAAGTGACACTCTTTCGGAACGTTTGCAAAAAAACCTTTCTGCTGAAGCGGACGACACTTATGAGGTGATAAATGCCGGCGTTGGCAATTACAACACCACCATGGAAGTAGCCCACTTTCTGTCCAAGGCTGCGATGTTGCAACCTGATACAATCATCCTAGCGTATTTCATCAACGATGCAGAACTTACCCCAAACCACGACGCTGTGAGCAGAATAAAGTCTTCCTCTTACTTGGCTGTCTTGTTGGAAGGCGCCTTTGACACTATTGCACGCAGGTTTTTTTGGAGAAAGGACTGGAAGGACTATTACCATGATCTATACCGCAAGAACACAGGGGGCTGGTCTTCTGCTACTGACTCTATTCGGAAACTAAGTGAATACTGCCATGAAGAGAATATTCAGCTAATAATGGTGAACATTCCGGAGTTGCGCGAACTTGATCCCTATCCTTTTAGCAAAGTCACCTCCCTCCTAGCGAACCTAGCTGAGTCTTTGTCCTTGCCCTTCATAGATTTGCTGCCTGCTGTGCGCGATATCAATCCACAAGATCTTTGGGTTACCGTTCCAGACCCCCATCCTAACGCTCATGCCAACCGTTTTCTTGCCGAGTATCTGGCTTCTTCTCTGCGCCGTAACGATGGGATCATTAGCACTCCCGCATCTGTGATAACTCCAAAATAACTTTGGCCGTTCTTCGCTGCTGCAATGGCACTCTACCGGTGCAGAAAATAAATGTTATCTCGATGACTCTCGGGCTTCAGAGGGTGACAGAAAAGAGGCGCACATTCACTGCCGCAGACACAAAGCTAACAAAAATTCCAGCCGCGAGACCTGGACCAAAGGGTATTTCTTTTTGCAAGTTAGTTTTCTCCCGTATCACTGTCATAACTCCCACCCCGACTAATGTGGTGAGTCCCGCTATAACCATAACAATAGGAAGGGCCCACGGGCCAAGCCATAGGCCACCGACCGCAAAGAGTTTGACGTCTCCTAAACCCATGGCCTCTCTGCCTTTAACAATGCTGAGTAGCCACCGTATTGCCGCAAAAAAAACACCACCGCCAATAGCCCCTGCCGCGGCTGATCCCCAAGTTACGCCGATAGGAGAGCCAATAATTAGTACGCCAATCCCAACAACCGTTATCAGTATTTGGAGTTGGTCCGGCAGGTACCCTGTTCGCAGATCGATAACTGCTGAAGCGGTTAGGCTTGCACCCAAGAAAATTACGCAAGCGATAGTCCATAGATCTATCATGGTGCATAGTATGTTATCATCGTTACATTAACTCAAATAAGAATGAGGTATTCGAGGCTTGCTTTCCATATTCTGTTTCAGTTGCGTCCCAACTATTGCGGGTGTAGTTCAATGGTAGAACGAAAGCTTCCCAAGCTTTAGACGAGGGTTCAATTCCCTTCACCCGCTCCAACCCTTGGCTACATAAGTAGTAGGAGAGATGTATCTGTTTTCTAGCGAAAGAATGGACGGCCAAGCAACTTCACTCGCAATTTTCTTATACAAGATGTTTTTGCAATCTGTAATTTCTTTTTCGCCCAAGGACCATGCTGTTTTCTTGCTACTCCTTTCTAATATGTTCGATCAAGTCATCGATGAACTTGCTTCCCGCTACCAGCTGACTAAGTTCAAGATACTCATCCGGTTGGTGGGCTTGATTGATGGACCCTGGCCCACAGATCACGGTCGACAATCCTATCTCTTGAAATTGTCCCGCTTCAGCTGCGTAGCTCACTGCGCGCCGCCGGTTATCCCCCGTTAAGGCGCGGCACAGCTGTTCGGCGTCAGAATTAGCCTCATGGCGAAGGGCTGGAGTTTGCGCCAGTATGGAGGTTTCGACATTACAGGCAGACGAAATCCTATGGAGATCAGGTAATAATATCTCGGCGCAAAATTTTTGTAGTGCATCCAAGTACCACGTAGGTTCGTCGTTGGGCAGAGATCGAATATCCCAATAAAAGTCGCACTGGCGTGCCAGAATGTTCAAAGCGGTTCCGCCATCGATTTTATTGACCGTGATAGTGGTGTGAGGTGGCTCAAACAAGGAGTCCCTATTGTTTTTTCTTGGGCCAAGGCCTTTGAGAAACTCGATACAGCGACTCGCTGCCATTACCGCGCTTACACCCAGCTGTGGCTGGGAGGAGTGGGCCTCTCTGCCGGTTACGCGGGTCAAAACTCCCGTAACCCCTTTATGGGCAGTGACAACCTTCATATCCGTAGGTTCTCCGACTATCACTGCGCGCGGTTTTGGCACTTCTTGGCCTATAAATTCGATCATGGATCTTACGCCGGTGCAGCCCACCTCTTCGTCGTAGGAAAAGGCGAGGTGAACTGGAACGCGAAGCTCAGACTTGCAAATCTTAGGGAGGGCAGCAAGTACGACCGCAATAAATCCTTTCATATCACAGGTGCCGCGACCGTACAGGCGACCGTCACGTTCCGACATCACAAACGGATCAGTAGACCAAATTTGACCGTCCACTGGCACCACGTCGGTATGACCCGACAAGACAATACCACCCTCAACATTAGGTCCAATAGTAGCTAAGAGGTTAGCCTTGGTGCCATCCTTATTTGAGATCAGGCGGCTATTGATACCCTGTTCCAGAAGTAATTTCTTAGCAAAGTCAATGAGAGCCATATTGGAATTTCTAGACACTGTATCAAAGGCTACTAATTTTTGTAGCATCTGCTGGCTGGCGCTAATGTTGGTCACAATACCGTCATCCTATCAGCCGCCAACTAGTGCCCTTGGGCCCGTCTTCAAGTGAAACCCCCATTTGATCCAATTCTTGCCGGAGTCGATCTGCTTCTTGAAAATTCTTTTCGGCGCGGGCAATGTTTCTGGCGTTTATTAGCTGCTCGATTTCAGCTTCATTTGCTGTAGTCTGCCCCTTTCTCTGCAGCCAAGCTTTTGGGTCCTGTTGCAGCAGACCAAGCAAACTGCCTGCAGCCAATAGTTCGCTTTTTAATCTAGAGCGTTCCAAATTGTCTTCGGCTTTATTCGCAGATGCGGCCATCGCGGACAGTTCTGCCAATGCCTTTGGTGTATTCAAATCGTCATAAAGTGCTGCCAGGAATCCTTTTGGTAAAGTGATGCCTGAGAGAGTTTCTACCATGCCGAGACGGTCCAAGGTTCCATAAAACCTATCCAACGTTCTCTTCGATTGAACCAAGATCTCTTCGGACCAGGCTAAGGGTTGGTGATAATGGGCTGAGAGCAATGCCAAGCGGACGACTTCACCTGGATACCGCTCCAGTAGATCCCTCACTAGCCAAACGTTTCCAGTCGACTTGGACATCTTTTCTGTAGCCAATTCTAACATGCCGTTGTGCAACCAGAACGTGCAGTAAAGTGCGCCGTCATGGGCGCAAGTACCCTGGGCAATCTCATTTTCGTGGTGAGGGAAGATCAAGTCATTGCCGCCGCCATGGATATCTATGGTATCACCAAGAAGGGTTTCGATCATTGCTGAGCATTCGATGTGCCAGCCCGGCCGGCCTCGGCCCCACGGACTATTCCAGCCGGGTAGACCGTCATGCGAGGGTTTCCAGAGCACAAAATCAGCCGGATTCTTCTTGTAAGGTGCTACTTCAACTCGGGCGACGGCGATTATATCGTCATTATCGCGGCCTGATAGGCCCCCGTATGCATTGTAGGACGGCACATGAAAAAGAACGTGCCCCTCGGCTGCATACGCATGTCCCTTATCAATTAATTTTTCGATCATAAGTATAATCTGAGGAATGTGGTCCGTCGCCCTTGGTTCCAAGGTGGGCGTCTGAACGTTCAGTGCGGCTATGTCCTCGTGGAACGCCTCAATGTATTTCTTGGTGACAATCGATATGTCAATATTCTGCTCTCTTGCAGAAGCATTGATCTTATCGTCGACGTCAGTGATATTGCGGGCGTAGATAACGTTGCTATAGTCCATTTTAAGCAAGCGAAATAGTACGTCGAATACGACCGTAGGCCGAGCGTTCCCTATATGGGCAAAGTTGTAGACCGTGTTTCCGCAGACGTACATGGTCACGCGCTCAGCGTTTGCGGGTTCGAAAGGCTCTTTAAAACCCGAAAGGGTGTTGTAAAGGACGAGACTCATAGCCTATGCATCTAACCTATCGCGGGACAACATGTAAGACGTGGACTCAAACTATGACCGAAACAACAAATTTTTTTCTTCCCCGTGTTTCTATAGAACAGGTGGAGAACGGGGTGCAACTAGCTCCCAAATTCGACTCCGAAGGCCTAATTCCTGTTGTTACAACAGATGCCGAAACCGGAGAATTGCTAATGCATGGATACATGAATGCTGAAGCTTTGGCAAAAACCATAGGGACAGCGGAGGCACATTACTACAGCCGCAGCCGTAAAATGCTTTGGCGCAAAGGTGACACATCTGGGTTGGTCCAGAAAGTTGTAGAAATGCGGATAGATGATGATCAAGATTCTGTGTGGTTGCGGGTTAACGTTGGAGGTTCAGGCGCTAGTTGTCATGTTGGTTATAGGTCCTGCTTCTACAGGTCCATTTCTTTAGGCGGCGACGTGGCCGAGGCTTCCAGCAATCTGAAATTCGAGGAAACTGAGAAAACGTTTGACCCTAAAGAGGTTTATGGAGATGAGCCAAGTCCGACACGACTTTAGCTGGGGAAGGTTTTTTTTGGTTTGTATATTCTGCCCAAGGTCTTCGCGGATTGATATGGGCACGGTTTAGGGAGAGTGGGATGAACCATTGCATAGACGTAGAGGGAACTCGTCTACCAATAAAAATCGATTCTACCAGCAATGGTGAATATATGCCACGCCCATTAGATCTCACTTCGAAAACCGCTAACAAGGCAGCACATAGTCGTATAACCGAGACTGCCCGACGTCTTGGAGTTGGACGGCGGACGCTAATGAGATCAGTGTGTGGGGCGGCGGTCACATTGTCAGCTATGAACGAGACATTTGCGGCCGCCGGCAAAACTGGAGGTAGCTATCGGGTGCCTGCGGAAGCCTGCTATGAACAAGCAGCCGCAGACTCAGTGCTTGCTGGCCACGAGTTTATTTTTGATGTTCAGCTCCACCACGTTAATCCACACGGTGATTGGCGGAGCAAGAACCCAGCCTTTGCCGAGGCTATAGCCTCTTTTCCCCAGGCTGCCAGGTGTCAGTCGGACAGCCCCTTCGATTGTGTTTCCGGTGACTACCTTATTAAGGACGTTTTTCTGGATTCAGATACAGATATGGCCGTGCTTTCTATGGGTCCGTCGGCACCATTCAATCCGTTGACGGAGGAGGAGGCTGCGCAGACTCGGGCTTTGGTTGACGCTCTTGGAGGCAACCATCGCTTGCTGATTCATGGATTGTGCCACGCTAATTTTCCGGGCCATGTGGAGCGGATGAATGAACTTCATGCCACTTTTAACGTGTCTGGCTGGAAAACTTATACTCAATGGGGTCCTGAGGGAGTGGGGTTTTGGCTGGATGACGAGTCTACCGGGATCCGTATGATAGAAACGGCTAGGGCGCACGGAGTGAAAAATATTTGTGTACATAAAGGCTTGCCGTTAGTCGATCTTACTTATGAGCACTCAACTAGTCGTGATGTAGGTGTGGTTGCTACCAGATTCCCTGATATGAATTTTCTTGTGTACCATTCAGGTTTTGAACAAGAGCGTCGAGAAGGACCATATAATCCAAAAAATGATTATGGCATCAATAACCTTATCAATGCTTTGCATAACAATGGCCTGGGGATAGGAAGCAACGTTTACGCGGAATTAGGGTCCACTTGGCGCATAGTAATGCGAGATCCAGACCAGGCCGCACATGTTCTTGGTAAGCTGTTGAAGTATTTCGGCGAAGACAACATTCTTTGGGGTACTGATGCAATCTGGTATGGAAGTCCCCAGGACCAGATCCAGGCCTTTCGAACCTTTGAAATTTCTGAGGAATATCAGGATAAATTCGGCTACCCAGCGCTTACCCCCCAGGTAAAAGCGAAGATTCTAGGGATTAATGGTGCATGCGTTTATGATGTTGATCCCATAACTATTCGCAATAAAGCGTCGTCCGACCGTTTTAGCAGAACTCGGCAGACCTATCTGGTGGAGAAGGATCCATCTTTTCTTACATATGGGCCTAAGACACGGCGAGAATTTGTTGCTCTTCTTCGAGCAAATGGCGGCTTTGCAGCCTAAGAGGCTTTTTGTGAGGCGGTAAAAACTCAACATGGAAAAGTCTGGGAAGTTAGACGCACTTAGAGCCAGGCAGCGGATTGCAAATTCTCTACTTGAGGGGGATCTTGATGCGGCGGAGGAACTGTGCTCTCAGGTTCTGGCCATCTGGCCAAATGATGTTACCGCATTGAATTACAAAGGAATTTTGTTTCTAAAGAAAGATCGACCGCAGGATGCAATCGATCTTTTTAAGGCGGCTCTAAAGCTTGCCCCCGAGGCTATTGAACCTCGCCAGTGTTTAGGGGAAGCATTTGAAGCCTTAGGGCAGCTAGATGAAGCAATCATCCACTATAAGGCCGCTTTAAGTAATTCAGCGTCGTTGCAACTAATCAACGATCTTGGAAAACGCAATAATATCGCTGACATTTCGCTGGAAGGAGCGGCTCTGCCGTATCTGAATCTCGCCTTTTCTTTTACAGGTGAAGACTTGGCGCTCCGAAAACTCTTCTTCTGGGAAAAACTGACGTCTGGAAAGATGGGGTTTTATGTTGATGTGGGCTGTTTTCATCCCTTTGGTATGTCATCGACTTATCTGTTTTATTGTTATGGTTGGCGCGGGCTTTGCATAGATGCCAACCCCAAAGTGCAGCTAAATTTTGAGGTGCACAGACCACGGGATGAGTTTGTCCTTAGCGCCGTGTCCGACACTGAACGCAGCGTTTATTTTGCAGAACACAAGACTAATAAAGCCGAGAATAAGGTCGGCAACAGCCAAAACTCCTTTAACGATGATTACGAAAAACCGGTGCAATTGAGTGCTCGGCCGCTGGTTGATATCTTGGATGAAACTGTTGCTGTCGACACCTTTATTGACTTTATGTCAATAGATGTGGAAGGCCATGAGCCTGAGGTTATAGAATCCAATGATTGGAACAAGTACCGACCCCGAGTTTTGGTGGTGGAGGATCACGATTTTAGGATTGATAATTTGCGGGGCACCAGAACCATCTCATTACTGCTCGATGCAGGATACAAAGTGAACAGTGCTCTATGGCCGAATGTTTATTTAGTTGATTCAACCGAAGCATAATTTCCCTGGGTAGCAGTGAGACACCAACAAAAATTTTAACCGTCGAAGCATACCGTTCTTGGCTGGCTTTGCTACCATCCCATGCTGTAATACGTGACGACTCTTCGAGCGTTTTCCTTTATCTGGCTGTCATAATTACGCATATGAGTGAATGCAGGTAGATGGATTTTGTCTGGGATAACGTTTACAGGAGTACCTGCTGTGAGCTCTGCGCGCACCGCCAATATCAACGCCTCCAGATATGCCCTCCGCTCGGTTAAGGCCGCTATGGGAGCTATTGGCATGCGGTGTCCGGGAATAATGGCCTTGATCTCTTGCATCGCTTCAATCTCTCTTAGAGAGCGGACCCAGTGGTGGAGAGAATAGTCGTTCATTCTTCCGAGAGGCACGCCGAACGGCGTCACTAAATCGACAACAAATAAAATCGATTCTGGATGAGGGCGCATGACCACAAGACAATCGCCGTGGTTGGGCCCAAGGTAGATGAGTTCTAGTCGTCGTCCACCTAGCTCAAGGTCGTAGTTGCCGGAAAAGGTAATATCTGGCATCGCAAGATCAGTATGGGGCAGATCCTTGAAATGCTTGACACAATTCTCGTGTGCTACAATTTTAGCGCCGTCCTTAGTGAACACAGAGCCGCCGAGCACATGGTCCCAATGGTTGTGGGAATAAACCACGTATTTCACTGGTAGGTCAGTGATCTTCGCGATCTCGGATTTTAATGCCTTGGCTGCATTTATGCTAATGGGGTCTGTGGCAATAACGCCATCTGTTGTAACCAGGAAGATGTTCCGAGTTCCTTCCCAACGAAACGTATAAAGCCCATCGGCTATCTTATTAGTGTCATAGCCTGAGAGGCCAAACACTGATTGGTTGGCATTAGATGGGGCACTTAGGTCCGGCGGTGTATTTTCTGCCAAAACTAGGTTTCCATTAATGCCCCACAAAATTAAGGTCAAAAGTGGGAAGTAAATCATCGGTTCACCACCCAATCGTGTAGTAAACTAAGATACGCTGAGCATTGCGGGCGAGGTATTGGTTATACCCGGACAAGTGACTAAACTCGGGGAGGTCAATTCTTGTAGCAACTTCATTCAGCGGGGTGCCCGCGTCAATCTCTGTCTTGACTGCTGTCATCAATGCCTCTTGGTATTGCCTTCTAATAGTTACTGCTTCCGCCGGTGCCGTAGGCGGACCGTGGCCAGGGATCATGCGGTCATAGTCTAGCGTTTCCTCTAAGATTTGCAGAGAGGTTATGAAACCGTTGGGGTGTAGGTCCGCCATGCGCCCGCCCCCACCAGCCACTGCACCTGGGGTTACTGTGTCTACGATATGGACAATCTTTGCATCAGGAATATAGGTGAATGTGGAACAGTCGGAATGGTTGGGTCCGAACCACCAAAGTTCGATGCGTCTACCACCTAATTTAATGACATGGCGCACATGGTAGGTGACGTCCGGCAGTATGACGTCGGGATGGGGATCGTTGTAAAAATGTGCAAGACAATTCTCATGAGAAACGATGGTAGCACCTGCGTCTTTAAAGATTTGCGCGCCGCGCACATGGTCCCAATGCTGATGTGAATAGATAACATATTTTATTGGTCTATCTGTGAGTTTCGCAATTTCTGTCTGGATCATGGTTGCTGCGCTGGGACTAATAGGATCGCCAATGATGACTCCTTCTTCAGTTATAATTGCAATGGTCCGAGCGCCTGACGTTGAAAAAGTGTATAGACCTTCATCCACCTTGGTAGTTTTAATGGCGCTAGTACTGAAAGGATTTTGGGCCTGGGCGCTAAATCCAAGGATGTTACCTATGATAGCTATTAGAAGGACATATATGCGTGTCTGCAGCATTCTCATGGGACCTTTCCTACCAACCGATTGCAAAATAGGCGCCGACTCGTTCGGCATTGTTTATCAGATGAGGGTTATAGTCCTGCAAGTGACGGAACTCTGGTTGTTCGAGTTTTGCGAAGATCCCTGCTCGTGGTGTACCTCTTGCCATCTCCTGACCCACAAAAGTTGTAAGAGCTTCCAGATATTGCCGTCGCTCCGTGACTGCGGTTCTTGGTATTTTTGCTGGGCCGTGTCCGCTAATAATGCTCTGCCAGTCGGGCATTGCCTCTATTTTTCTCAAGGAGCGAATCCATCCCTTTACCTGATAGTCGTTCATAAGGCCCATGGCACCCGATACTCCATAGGGTGTTACGAGGTCGACGATGAAAAGCATTGAGGTGTCTGCTAGCTTCATAATTATCAGACAGTCACTGTGGTCGTGTCCAAGGTGGTATAGTTTGAGAAGGCGTTTCCCGAGGATGAGCTCGTAACTTGCACCGGTAAAAGTGATGTCGGGGCGCACAACTTCAGGATGTGGGCGCCGGTAGAAGTGCTTCACACAATTGAAGTGACTAACAAACTGTGCACCTTCATCTTTGAAGATCTTTCCGCCCCTGGTGCGGTCCCAGTGATTGTGGGAATAAACTACGTACTTCACTGTCTTGTCAGTTACAGTGCTGATCGCGCTTCGCATTTGTTTGGCCGTTTCGGCGCTTATGGGGTCTGTGGTAATCACCCCCTCTTTAGTGACGACAAAAATATTACGGATTCCTTGATAGGAGAAGGTATAAAGCCCATCCGATAACTTAACTACTTGAGGCTCAGTGGTGCCGAGAGAATTGTGCTGCTGGGCAACTACCTCTCTGCTGGGGCTAGATGAGAGTGCGAGAGTCATAGCCATCGTTAACCACAGGGCCGGCAATTTAAGGTCTGTATGTTCCTTCATGTCTTTCCTTCGCTGTTTAGTTTGCCTTGGCATCTTGCGGGTGGCTCCATAGCATCATAATAAGCCCATTAGTGGGCGCTAGCCAAAAGGGATATTAAAATGGTTTCAGCTATGCGTTTGGCGACGGTAGGGGTTAGTGATATGGGACAAGCCTTGGGTCTTTTTCGCGATATCATGGAGCTGAGGGTCGAGAGAGAGCGAGAGATTCCTGCTTGCCTGCTTAAAGCGTGGGGAGTTGCTGAAGGTATTGCTGCCCGCCAAGTTGAATTGTCTTGCAAAGGCTTTCCTATTGGGCGCTTGCGGCTGGTGGAATACACTCCGACTCCAACACAAAAGGTCCGCCTTGAATACTTTGGCAAAGAAGGTGATACAGGCACAGACGTTGGTGTTAAGGCATTGGATTTTTATGTGGAAGATCCCATAAGTGTATCTGTGGCGAAGATTCAGGCTGCCGGTTACACGTTCCACTCACCGCCTGTGAAACACCAAATTGGTCCTACCATTAGCGAAGAGTGCCTGTTCTCAGGTCCCGACGGTATCCCCATTCTTATCATGGTAGGCCATCACCACATGCCTACGTCCAAGCGCAAGGGTACCCCAGACGGTCCCTTCTCCGAAATTCCAACTATCTCAATCGTTGCTGGAGATCTGGATCTAACCCGTGCTTTCTATAGAGATGTCCTCGGTTTGGTGGCTGTCGGTGACGCTGAGACGGCTGAAGAATATCGTGACCTCGTAGATGATCTCACTGGTGTACCACATGGCACTCGCGTTCACTTTTTAATGCATGCCGCAAAGGGCCAGTCTTCTGGAAAAATACTCTGCGTTCATTTTTTCGAGCGTACTGGCAAGCGGTTGGTTGGGCGAATGCGCCCTGGCCATCTTGGTTTTTCTATTCTTACTCATGATACTTCTGACCTTGATGATTTGTACCGCAAACTCAGCGATTTTGGATTGGAGATTGTTACACCGCCGACAAACATCACAGGTGATGGAAATTCCTATCGAATGATGCTTGCGCGCGGCCCGAACGAGGAATTGTTTGAGTTTACGCAGAGATGAGACACTCAACTTGTTAAAACCAAACAAAAGTTTTTTTTGGGAATGCAGGAAATAAGTTTCTGGAAGCAGTGGTGTCCCGGACTTAGTCGTCAAAATCGGAAACGGATAGTAAATACGCCGGCATGCGTGCTGTAACCGTTACTAGCTGCGTAGTCGTAGTCAATACCAAGCGACGCGTTATCGTTCTTGTAACTAAGACCAAGGCCAGTTGATAAGGTGCTCTTGTTAGGTCCATCACCTACATTGACAAACTCGGCATTGGTTGCCGCAAACGCAGAAGTAAAGATCGCAGTGGTATCCAGAAACTCTTGCATGTAGCTGCCGCGCAACTGTGCTTCGAAGAAGGCGTCGCGGTTGGGGGCAAAGCGTGTGTCCACAGTGAACCCCATGCCGGCCCTCAAGGAATCTAGGCTCTTGCTACTAATGGCGAGGTTGACACCAGCACCTCCGCCGGTTTCTTCATAATCGTTTTCATGTACTCGGGTGTATTGAGCCCGCAGGCTGGGAATAACCTGGAACATGCCGGCAATGAAACCGAACGCGGCCTCTGCGGAGCCACCTAATTGATGGCCGCTCCAGTTGCCTAGAGCTGTGCGGTTAAGGTCATCGATAAGAATTTCACGTTCACTGTTGTGCGAGTTTAGTGCTCCTCCGATGACACCCTGGATGTAACGGCGCTGAGATCCGGAACGCATGTAAAAATGAAGTTGTGTGCTGCTTATCTCTGTCGGGGCATCAAGGGAATTTTTCTCGTCTGGGAAGGACCAAGCCTGATTAATGCCTACACCTGCTCGCATTGATTCAGTAATTTGACGGTCTAGACCAAAAGATAAGCCAGTGGTCCACGATGAGTAGCCTGGTATCTCTCCATCGCTACTTTTTGAAGCGTATTGCCCGTACTGCTGATACCAAAAGCTAGGATTGTCAGCGCGGAACCCCGTGGTGGCGATGCGATCCATGCGTCGCCGAATTACAGACAGAGCCAGGTTTTGATTGTTGAGGGCCGTTTGAACCGTGGCGTTGCTGATGTCGCCTTGGAGCTGCTGAAGGGCTGCTTCGAAAGTTTCTCTGGTGGTCTGAGCCGATATTGCTGCAAACACTGCCGGATCTGCCAATAGCCCGATAGCTGACGCATTGTATAATTCGGTTGTATTAGTTTCGAGTTTCAGCACTCGGGCAGATTTACGTTCCACCTCTAATGTGAGGATGTTGGGGTTATTCGAATCGATGGCAAATCGGACGTTATGCATGAAAGACGTTTCTACTTGCAGAGTTTCGTCGATCGTTGCCTGAAGGTCTAATGTTCCAGCGTTAATAAGTGTAAAGGTCTGTTGATCCTGTACTACGCCTGTAACCACTGGTGTGAGCACGGTATCTGCCGCTATTGACACCAGGCCGGTAGCTTGGATGCCCCCAGCCGAGCCGGCAATACCCCCTACCCCGAAAGTAAGGCTCGAACCTCCATCAAAGGTAGCTGTATCTACGACGATGGTCTGATCGGAAGGTATTGTCCAATCCACATTAGACGCGGTGAGGGTAGTGCTACCGATACCCAAGCCTAGACCTAGACCGCTGTTGATCGTGGAGTCTGTTACAGTTGCTATGTGTACGCCATTGCCGAGATCTATTTTGCCATCGAGCTTGCTGTTCGCGATTGTGATCAACCCGTCACCACTACCCATGGAGAGGTCGCCCGTTAAGCTACCGTCGATAAGGGTAAATGTAATGTCGCCGTTGCCCAAGAAAACATCGCCGCTCATGGAGCCAGAGTTAAAAAACGTGAAGTCGCCATCACTGGCGCTTGCCTCGAGCGCAGTCACTGTGCCAGTTGAGCCCTCCCGATTAGTGATTTCATATTCATTGGTGTTGGAGAAGCTGGTAAGCGTGCCCGATCTGTCAATAAGTCCGAATGCGCTTGATTTGTCGCCCCCGGCATCGACCCGGAAGAGGCCAGTATTAGAAAAGGATGGCAAAGCACCATGAGCTTCAACAACAATTCCGAATGCGTTTCCTCCGATCGTACCGATGATATCTTCATCAGGGATTTCCGTTGAATCTCCAACGGCGACGATAAAGTCACCATCATTGATGAACGATTCTACGGTAGCGTAATTACCGATCCGCATTCCTCGCGCTGTTGCATCGGTTGTTACTACAGTTACATTGCCTTTGTCATTCTTGATACCGCCGGCCAGAAATGTTTTGAAAACTCTACCGTCGGATTCGGCGCCACGAATGTCGAAGCCCAGCACATCAACACCTTCCAGGTTGCTTGTGCTCGAGAGATCCCCACGGTTGATTAGTGCGAAGGCTCTATCTCCAGTGCCTATAGTACCAATTTCAATGTTATTTATGGAGCCGCTTAATCCCCCGGGTGCAATGCGGACCACATTGCCAGATCCTAGGGCACTAATAGTTGAGTCTTCAGGGAGCTCAAAAAAAGCGTTTCTATCCGTAATCTGTAGATTAGCCTCTTCAGTGTCTGTGAGACCATTGCCTTCAAAATAAATACCATTGGAAATGCTCGACGCGATCCATAGGCCTGCATCACCAGAAAGAGGATCTGAAATAGTTCCGTCTTCTTGAAAAAAAGACCCCAGTCCAACGTCAATGCTTCCGGTGTGTATAACTGCACCGGTCAAACCACCCCCAATGTAGACTCCGACTGTTGCTTCGCCTGATGCAGCAATAGACCTTGTGTTGAAAAAGTTACCGATTACTGGTCCATTCAGAGCAATGGCCACAGCATTTGGTCCGGCAGCGTTAATGTCACCCTCATTGCTAATTGTGCCGACCATGCTGGAATTAATTGAAATTCCCCTAGCTTCGACTCCACCAACCACTATTCTTCCGAAGGTAGTATTGCTGATCGATCCCCTGAGTGTTCCCGTTCCTTCGACACGAATTCCAACGTTGTTAGTGCGGGCGGAAAACAAGTCACTATCACTGGCTGGGCCAGGAAGTGAAATGCTGCCGTTGTTGGTTATGGTGCTGGTAATTTCTAAGGGGACTGTTTGTCCACTGCTGGGATCGAGTTGTGAGGTGCTAACCAACACACCTGTTGCATCAACTTCCTGGTCTGTAGTCATTGTTCCAGAATTTGCGATGTCGTGGCTACTGTTGACCGTTAGCGGCACACCTGTTTCCAGCTCGATGCTACCAACATTCTCAATATTGATAGAGCCTGGTCCGGTGCCGTCACCGGTTGCGGTGTCCCGGGGGGTCGTTTCCGATTCTGTTATGAGCAAGTCACCAGCGTTGGCCAAACCCGCCATAACTATCCATATTGCACCACAGTAACAAAAGGATCTAAATGCCGCTTTTAAAGTAATGTTCTTCAAACTCTTCAAAATGCCCGTCCCTTGGAGCGTCTTAGTTTGCTGACTGGGCCGCAACGGGCCCAGAAGGTCCGAAACACACACCGATTCAACAATTTAATCAAGTCATGTCATTAGATTTTGGCAATCTTATGTTGAAAAATTGCATGGTTCGATCCCTGAAGTTCTTGATTCTTTCATTTCTACAGAGTCACTTCACTGTATAATTCTGCTCAAACTAGGTTCTTTTGGTAGTATGTATCGTTGACGATTTTCCTGTGCCCCGGTACTGCCAGCAGCACATGAGTTTTTTTGGAACGTTCGAATGAATGACACCAAACACCCTGGCATAGGGGCAATAGACATTGTTGTAAATATTCGGACTCCGAAAGAATTCGCTGATGGGCGTGTTGCATCGGATCGTTCCTTTCAGGACAAGGTGCGCCAGAATGACTCCATCCGCCAGGGCGTGGAGATAGAAGACTACATTAATATAATGGACGAGGCTGGCGTGGATCGCTCCTTAATTATTGCTGCACGCTGCGGAGATATGAACATACACGGTTCTACTGAGATTCCCTACGAATCCGTTTACGAAGTTTGTGAAAAGCATCCAAACCGCATCAGTGGGATCGCGGGGGTCGATACGACAAAGGGTGTAGGACAGCTTCGCGAATTGGAGGTAGCGGTTAGAGACTTCGGTTTTGTTGGGGCTCACTGGTACCCGCATTGGTTTGCAATGCTACCGGATGCTGCACAGATCTACCCGGTCTACGAGAAGTGCTGCGAGTTGGACATACCAATTATGATGCAAGTTGGACAAAACCTTATCTATTCTCAACACCGCCGATTACCGTCAGTGGGACGACCTATTAACATAGATCGGGTAGCTATCGACTTTCCCGAATTGCGCATTATTGGTATCCATCTTGGCACCCCCTGGCACAGCGAGATGATTTCTATGTGTTGGAAGCACGAGAACGTCTTTATGGCTGGAGATGCCTATGCTCCCAAGTACTGGCCCGAAGAAGTAATTCATTATGGTAACACGTATGGGCAGGACAAGTTATTGTTTGGCACGGACTTTCCGGTAGTGGATCCGCGCCGAGCCATGAAGGACTTGGAGAATCACGGTTTGCGCGAAATACCGAAGAAGAAGATTCTGCGCGACAATGCCATTCGCATCTTTAAACTTACTGATACCCCAGTTCTTTGTGAAACTTTGAACCCGTGAACGCAATGTCATTTAGTGCCTCACAACGCAGAATCTTTGATGGGAAACTAATATGAGAAGTAAGATTGAACTATGTATGCTGAGAAAGCATAATTGGGTTCTAACAACTCGAGTGTTTTGCGCATTCCTAGCGGTTCAATTAATTGTATCGTCATACAATAGCCCAGTCGCTGCTAAGCCTCGTGTTCTAAGGGTTTCAACAACGATTCCCGCTCAAGCGGACTTGATTCAGGGTGCCGTACGCCCTTGGGTCGACGAAGTAAACCAAGCCTTTGATGGAGAGGCGGTTATTGAGCTGTTTCCTGGTGGATCCCTCGGCAGGCATACTAGCGCGTTTTATCAAATGGTGCGCGACGGTGTGGTCGACATGGCTATCACCGTTCCCAGTCACATCTCTGGCCAGTTCCCTGACAATGATTTGTTTCAATTGCCCCTGGTCTTTAATGATGCCCTTGAAGCCAGTTTGACCGCTTGGGATATGATACAGCGCGGATTATTGCGTGGTTATGAAGATGTCCACGTAGTTGCCATCTATGCAACTTTACCTTACGGGCTGCATCTCAATTTTCCATACCGAACGCTCGATGACATTAGCGGTAAAAAGATCCGCACCCTTGGCTTAATCCAAGCCCGCGTCGCAACTGCGTTGGGATGCACACCCATTGGCAACATCATCGCGGCTAACATGGCTGAGACGATAGATCGTGGGCTTCTAGATGGTGCTCTATTTGGTTGGGATAACCTGCGTGCTTTCGGTGTTCGTTATGTCACTCACTATCATGTGGAAATGCCAGTTACTTTAAGTCTGGCCTTCATTAGTATGAATAAGAATAGCTATCAGTCTCTTTCAGCCAAAGCACGTGCGGCACTGGACCGGTTGAGCGGTGTGCGGCTGACGCGCGAGATCGTCCGTGTAGCCTCAGTGGCGGGAGATGTTGTGCGCAATGAAGTCGTAGCCGAGGGCCACGTTCTAGTGCATCCTGACCGTGCGGAACAAGCTCTTTACCGGGAACGTTTAGCACATGTTTCTAACTATTATGTTGAGCGCGAGGAGGGCAATGCTGAGCGATATAGGGCGTTTTTGCAGACCCTTGCAGAGGTGCGACGTTCTGAAGCGGGTAGGGCAGAGCAAGGTTCGTGAATTAGGAACGCATATATGTTTGCTCGACTAGCGGTTCTAGCGGACCATCTTACCTTTGGATTTGCGGTAATGGGGTGCGTCGGCCTTCTCGTGGAAGCAATCGCGATTTGTATCGATGTGCTTATGCGCTGGATGTTTAATTCTCCAGTTCATGGCATGGAAGATTTAAACCATCTCTTGATCATTTTTGTTGTTGCGTCGTTCTTTCCAGCTTTGCTCAATAGCCGTGGCAATATAACTATAGCTGTTCTCGGTAGGGTTCTTGGCAAACGAGGTGCCGAAATCCTCAATGCTTTCGGCCATCTTGTAACACTGTTTTTTTTCGTAATTCTGGGCTGGCAAATGGTTCTTTTTGCTGGTGACTTGAGTGGACGTATAACCCCTATCCTTGAACTACCCTTGCAACCAGTGTGGTGGCTTGCTGCTGTTATTCTTGTCATCTGTATCCCCGTCCAGGGCCTGGTACTTGTAATTCACTTGACTGCTATTGTAACCGGCAAGTCCATCGCTGGAGGACGGCTCGAGGGATTCAGGTAAGGTTCTGCTTTTATGGAAACAACATTAATCGCAGTGTTGGCGCTTATGGGAATGTTTGTTCTTATTGGCTTGCACGTGCCCGTTGGAGTTGCCATGGCGATGACCGGAATCGCCACCTATTCTACCCTTGTAGGATGGATTCCAGCACTGTCACTGGCCTCTATTGAAGCGTCTATGACGTTTAGCAGCCTCGAATTCGCGATAGTACCTCTCTTTCTAATGATGGGAACTCTTGCTGGAGCATCGGGCCTATCAACAGACCTATATCGCATCGCGAATGCCCTTTTGGGACATTTGCGGGGTGGCTTATCCATGGCCACGATTGCCAGTTGCGCGCTTTTTGGGGCTGTCTGTGGATCTTCTATCGCCACCGTTGCGACCATGGCTCGTGTTGCGTTGCCTGAAATGATTGGCCGCGGCTACCAGACAAGCCTTGCGGCTGGATCTATTGCGGCCGGAGGTACTTTAGGGGTCTTGATTCCACCATCGGTGATTATGGTGGTTTATGCAGTGCTAGCAGAACAATTCATCTTATCACTGTTTTTTGCTGCACTAATTCCCGGCCTCCTAGCGGTGTTGTTACAATGTATAGCTATCTCAATATACCTGCGTATTTATCCCGAAGCCGCACCTGCTGCTAAACCGGTGACCTGGACACAGAGAGTTGGGGCTATCCGTAATGGTTGGGGCGTAGTGGTGCTCGGCCTAGTCGTAAGCGTCGGTATTTATGGCGGTTTGTTCACCGTTAATGAGGCGGCCGCCGTTGGTGCCGCGTTGGCCTTTGCATTCGCTGTAGGTCGCCGCAAACTTAACCGCAGTGTTCTCAAGGAAGTTGTGAGCGAGACAGCCGCAAATTCGGGTATGATTTATCTCATTATTATAGGCGCCTCAATGCTTACATATTTTCTATCCGCAAGCCACCTGCCTGAAAACATGGTGGAATGGATAGAGCATCTCGATGTACCTCCTTTGGTAATTATTTTTAGTCTTTATTTGATGTATATCGCTTTGGGTGCTGTCTTCGATGGTTTTGCAGCTATGGTAATAACATTACCTTTCGTTCTGCCCGTTGTAACCGGCCTTGGCTATGACCCGATCTGGTGGGGGGTTATTATGGTAATGGTCATCGAAATTGGCATGATTACCCCGCCTATTGGTATAAACGTGTTCGTTTTACATGGCATGGCCAAGGACATTCCTCTCCGTACCATTTTTCTAGGTATTACTCCATTCTTGGTTGCTGATTTGATTCGCTTAACTTTGATAACTATATTTCCCAGTCTAGCGCTATGGTTGCCTACACTGCTTGGATTCAGGTAGGGCTATTTATTGCTAATAATCTGAGGGCCCGGTGTGCCGCCTTGCCTTACTAAAATTCAAGCTTTAACCCAATCTGCGGAAATACATTCAGGTCACCGAACACATTAACGCCCCGGCGTTCATCAAATTCTAGAGAGTCTATATTGGATCGTCCGTAGAGATTAATGACGTCTATAAAAGTTACTAGGCTTATCTCGCCGAAGCGCCGGCGGTAATCTATGCGCAAGTTAAGTACATGAAAATCTCGCAGCCGTTCTGCGTTGTTGACTGTAATTTCTTTCGAGAAACGGAGATAAGATGGATCGTTAAAGATGTCTTCATTTATAATAAACATATCCGTCGGACGGCCCGACGCGTATTTCCACTTTGCTGCAATGGCCCAACGGTCATTTGGTTGCCAAACCGCTGCGATATTAAACAAATGCGGTCGATGAAAATCTGCATTGTGTTTACCCTCGCCAAGGTTTTCATTTCTCTTAGATCGGGAGTAAGAATAGGCTAAAGAGACCGACCAGTCGTTTGACATGAGCTTTTGTATGCTAATGTCTATTCCTGTTGAATGGCCTTCTCCGGTATTAAAGGCAAGTCTTGAAGTTTCGTCGCCAAAAATTACTAGGTCTTTAAGCTTTTGATAATATATTTCTCCCGCTAGCTTTAGGTCCGCTATTGGGTAGTGCTCAACGCCTAAACTCACTTGACTTGATTTCTCATTTTTTAGGAGGTTGTTGTTACCATCTGCGGCTAGGTCAAGAAACCGAGGTGTTTGATAGTAGACCCCGCCTGTGGCAGATACCCTGGTGCGATCACTAAGTTGCCAGCTAAACATCAGCCGTGGTGACAAAAGTGACTGGCCAGAGAAACCATCCCTGTCAAAACGGATACCCGGGTTGAATGACAAAGGACCGAAAAAGAATGTGTGATCAATATAAGCCGATGAACGAGATTTTTTTGCGTTGAAATCGGCATTAATCCGATCTGGTGTTAGTACTATGAATTTCTGTGATGAGTTGGGCCGGAAATCATCCTGGTCGTATACGTAGCGGATCCAATTTCCGTCTAGCAATGTTGTAAAATTCATTCTGACTAATGAGTAGCGAGCCCCCATTGAAAATAATCCCAAAGGTGTCCGGGTAGTAAAGTCTCCCCGCCAGCCTATTTCTTGTTCGTTCTCACTAACCGAAAGTATGTCTCTACGTAATAGCAATTCTTCTGACAGCGGCCTGAATCCTAGAAGGTCCGGAAAAGCCTCTCCTTGCTGACTGTATTTATCGCTATCACGGAAAAACACAGCATTCGTTGCTTGCCCTTGGTAACCGACCAGCCAACGCCAAGTAGCTCCCAAGAGAAGACTGTCTTGCTCGCTAGTCAGAAGTGCTACGTCTTCAAAGTTCTCTGACTCTAAAACATTATCGATGTCCCTGACAAAATCTTCAGGTGAGTACAACGCTATCAGCGATAAATTATGTTTGTCGGAGATTTCTGTAACTGACTTAAAGATAATATCAGCTACCTCAGGATCACCTATATCCTTCTGATCAATAATCTTAAACACATTACCGAAATCAAAGTATCGTGCCGATAGCAGGAGGCTAGTATTGTCTAGTAAATAGCTAGGACCATCATAGGTAAGTTCGCCTCCAGCGATATCAACGCGGCCGCTCACAGATGGAGTATATGGATTACCCTCTGCAATATTTAGCCGCAGTAACGAACCGTTCCGCCCACTATACGCCGCTTGCCAGCCGCCGGGTTGAAACTCGGCGCTGCCAATCAGATTGGGAGCGAAAATAGCAAAACGTCCCCCACCACCAATGTCTTCCTCTTCGCCGAGCGTCCGGTCAAAATGAACTACTTTGTCAAATGGAATGCCGTCCACAAGGATGAGGTTGTCCCTTGGGCCACGTCCGCGCACGGTGAAGTTAGAAAATTCGCCTGTATTTGCTACCCCCGGCAGGATATCTAGTCCGCGAAAAACATCTCCTGCAGTGCCGGCTCCTCGACGGATTTCTTCCCGATCCAGGCGCGTTGCAATAGCTGATGAAGACTGTGCCGTGCCTACCGCCTTAGTGGTTACTCTTATCTCTTCCAGGTCCGGCGGGCGGCGCACCATCTGAAAGTCCATACGGGTGACTCTACCCGGCACTATACGGACATCTGCTTCTATAGCATCTAAGTATCCCTTTATATCCACCTGAACGGCAAACAAACCTTCCTCTACGTTAAGAAAGTTGTAGGTTCCATCTGGACCCGACCTAGTTCTGTCCAGAATAGTCTCGTTTTGTAACAAAATGATAACCGCGTCGGACACTGGCCGTCCTGTGCTGGAATCGAGAATTAGCCCGCGGACGGTGCCGCTCGATGTTTGCGCTAATGTTCCTAATGAAAGAAATATTAGAGCCAGAAAGACGGCGGAACTTCGTGCAATATTTCGCGAAAAAAAACTCATAGTTCTGGGGAATATTAGAAATGAAGGACGTGCAGTCAAGTCTCGAAACTCATGCCTTACCTCGTTTGTACCAGCGTGAACCCCGACGATAGAGCAACCGGCCAGCAGTGTAGATCCGAGCGCGAAAACTAGAGGCCCTCGTATAATGACAACGACTTCAATACATAATCAATTATTGTCAATTTACAAAATACTATACCCTCGTTATGCAGAGATTGTGTTGGTGGATCACTTGCAACAATATCAGTTGTTAGCTTTGGGAACTGATGTTGAAGCCGAGGAAAGAAATTCTGCGGAAAACATTTGTGTGCAAGCAACTTGGGGCTCTTCTAGATAGGTGCGTAGTCTGTCAGTTTCATGCAACCTAACAAAGTCATTGTTATTTCTTTTTTGGTCTTGTTATAGGAATCTGCTAGATTCAGTCTCTGTTATTGGTTTTCGGTACGGAGCTAAAGATGGATGCAAATGTAGGAACAGCTGACCGACGCATAAGGATTATTATTGGTTTGTTTCTTGTATCCGTGCCGTTCTCAGGTTTTTTGGGCGATGACTGGGTTAGCGAGCTGTTGACTGGTATTTCGGTAATAGCAGGCCTTTTGCTGACTATATCTGGGGTGTTGGCGCGCTGCTTCGTATACAAAGTATTGGGTATCGATACATGCAACGCGAGTTAGTTAGCTATTCAAACACTCACTTGAATTATATGCATGTAGCACAGTTGCATTCTAACCACAGGCTATAGCCCGAAACCATCAACAGACTGGCCCTCCCTTTTTGTCATACTTGGGGATTAAGGTGCTTCAGAATGGCGTTGCTGGTTGTTGGTTCTGCCGAAGAGTGTTTAGCTTTGTGAAACCTAGGGCACGCCTGTTGGCATCATGCCCTCGTGCGTGTGAATCAGCTTCCAGTGGCTATCCGCCTTGCGCAGAACCTGTGTTACTCGTACCCGGCCCGCCACGGGGTTGGGAGGTTTGTAGTGGAAGTTGACGTGATGTCGCGAGATGGCGATGTCTTTGTGAAGGGTGATTAGCTGGATTTCTACATCGAAGGTTAGGGAGCCGCGCGCCACCGACTGGTCTATGTCACGGCGCTGGAAGGCTTGACGTGCTTCGATACCTATAATTAGTTCTGGTTCGAAAACGTCCCAAATAGTGACATCCTCGGCGGCGAAAGTAGCATTGTCGTCTGTTTTGCGAGTGACAAATGCCCGATAGTTGGCACGAATTACCGCTTCCACAGCCTTTTTTTCCGCTTCTATTGTCGTGTCCACCATCGTCCTTATGTTATAAACTATTGCATGGCTATTTCTCTTGTTTATTTGGTTTTTCTTCGCAGTTTTCGACAACTGCTCTTTTTGGTTTCCACTGCATTCTTGCTTTCCAATGTGGCGTCTGCCGAGCAGCACCCTATGGAGGTTGCTATTGGTGCTTTTATTCTTCCAGGCTCGCCTAGCGATATCCTTTTCAAGGACTATGCAGTAAGGCTGAACGAGGCCGGTGGAGCAGAGTTAACGGCGAAGTTGATGATTTACGGCGAGGGTGGTAGCGAAGAGCAGCTGCTTGCTGCGTTGCGACGCGGGCGCTTGCAGTTGGCTTCCATTTCTTCGTTGGTCCTATCCACACTAATTCCAGAATTAGAGATTACCAAAGCACCATTCCTTTTTGATAGTATTGAGGAATTCAATTTTGTTCTCGATACCTACTTGCTGGACGAACTGCAGTTGCTCATTGCAGAAAAGAATCTCAAGGTTCTGCGTTGGCTGGAGCTCGGTGGTATGAACTTCTATGGCAAGAAACCCATACTATGGCCGGAGGATGTCAAAGAGTATCGAATGCGTGCGTCATCGGACATCGCTACTCGATTGTTTTGGGAAGCTGTCGATGCTGATCCTATTTTTCTGGGTAGTCCTGATGTTGTACCTGCCTTGCAGACTGGTCTTCTTGATGGTGGTGCGGCGGTTGCGCTTGTCTATGGAGGAACGGGGGTTTCCGAGCAAGCTCGGCACTATACTGTTTCCAACCATTTCTTTATTGGGGCGTTGCTAATGGCTAATAAGCAATGGATGGAGTCCCTCTCAGTCGTCCAGAAGGCTGCTGTCAGCGAATCCTTTGCCACTGATGATGAAATCCGAAATGTTTTTCGGACTATGTCGAGGGACTTCATTGCAAGAGCGGGCAAGAGCGGTGTCGTCCTGCATCGTATGACTCCTGCTCAACGGGTCGCGTGGATAAATGCTACTAAGGCTTCGCACCAACAGCTCATCAGTGCTATCGGTGGTAATGCTCACCGGCTCTACGATATTCTTCTCGCTGGCAAAAGCGCGTATGCTGCGCGGCGGGATTTGGATTGAGTGCAGCACTGATCAGAAGCCGATTTGTACCACTGAGAATGGTCTGCGCGGCTGAATTCTTGTGATCACAGGATCACCTCAATTAGCTGCGGCCCGCCTCTATTCATGCAATTGCTAAACTGGTCTCTAAATTCCTCGGCGGTCGTAGCACGCATTGCCTCTACCCCCATGCTTTCTGCCAACTTGACGAAGTCGAGTGTGGGGTTGTCGATTGACACTAGGCTGTCCAATTCCTTGCTTACCTGATTTAGACCGAGGCGTTGAAGCTCTACTTCTAATATGGCATATGAGCGGTTTGCGAAAATCACTGTTGTTATGTCTAGGTTTTCACGAGCCTGGGTCCATAATGCTTGGCAAGTATACATAGCACCGCCGTCACCATGTAGACAGAGGACTTTCCGATCAGGACAGGCTATCGCTGCACCTGTTGCTGCCGTCAAGCCCTGGCCTAGCCCACCACCGGTGATAAAAAGCCAGTCATGGGGTGCAGACCCAACGGTTTTGTTGAAACACTCGAAGCCGGCAGTGATCCCTTCTTCGGAAACGATGGTTCCCTCTGGCAGGTCAAGGGCAATGATGGCTGCGGCTTTTTCCGCCGTCAAATTTCCAGTAGGTGCCTCAGGTAGTGGCAGGTCCAAGACGGCCATGTCATCAGTTGCTTCCAAGGCCTCGGAAAGTGCGGCGAGTGCCGCGGCTACGTTGGCATCTGGCCCCGCTAAAAAGGTACGACTGCAGTCATTGGGCAGAACCAGTCCACCCGAATTAGGATAGGCGAAGAAAGTAACTGGCTCCGTGCAACCTACCATCACCGCCTGACGTAAATTAGCGACTGTAGCTTCGGCGTCTTCTGGAAAGTAGGGCAGGCGCTCCAGGTTTAATCGTCCAGCTCCTCTTTGTAGACGGGCAAAGAAACCAGCACCAAACAACCGCGCACCAGTAGAGTGCGCAATGCGTCCCGCCGCGGCGAGGCTTTGGTCTAGCAACACCGTTCCTCCTACAAACAAAGCAGCGGGCTCGCCGCAAGTTAGGGCTTTGACTGCAGCCTCCACTAAACCTTGCGAGACTTCACTGCGGAGGCGCGCGGGCAGGGGCTCTGCTGGTTCTCCCGCCTCTGCCCAGGCGCAGTCTGAGGGCACCACCAATGTGGCTACTTGCCCGGGTGGTCCGTTTGCAACTGCAGCGGCTTCCGCGGTGTCTGTTGCTATTTTTTTCGGGTCTGTTACCTCCCTTACCCAGGGGCAGACCGTCCCTGCTATTCCTGCAATGTCGGCCTGAAGCGGCGTATCGTACTGCCGGTGTTGGCGGGTGTGACCACCAACAATATTAACAATCGGTGACTTGGCCTTGGTGGCATTGTGAATATTTGTAAGACCGTTGGCGAGCCCCGGTCCTTGATGAAGCAGAACAGCTGCAGGGCTTCCAGTCATTCGCGCATAACCATCGGCTGCGCCGGTGGCCACTGCCTCGAAAAGCGTTAGCACGGGCCGCATGCCAGGACTTCGCTCAAGGGCTACGGTGGTATGGATTTCAGATGTCCCTGGATTAGCGAAGCAAACATTAATGTTGCTCCTTACCAGGGTTTCCACCATGACGTCCGCACCTATCAATGCCGACCCTCTACTAGAATAGCCCGAGAGTCGGGGAGAGCGGCAAGGCGCAACGGCAATACAGCCTGGTAGCCATCTGAGAAATAAAACGCTCTAGCGCTCTCGTAAGTGGGGAATTCGATGATCGCCAGAAACGGCGGTAACCAGCTACCTTCCAAGGGCTCCGTGGTTTCACTACTGCTGACTATGAAATTGCCTCCATACTTTTCCAGCAGTGGGCGGGTAGCTTTGCTATAGGGTCTCAGTTTTACCATTATTTCACGGTTTGTTGGCCCGTGTTCTATCAAAATATAGCCCTTAGCTGCATGGTCATGTTCTTCAATAATTCGCGCTGGTTCCGTACTCTTTATCACTTGCTCTGCCGTTAGATGGTTGCCTGCAAACAGAATTAGGAGGCACAAGGCACCTAGCACAAACATGGGAGGTTTGGTCATCATATGCGATGCAACTCCTTTGCAGAAATCCCTGGCTCCGCCTGACATGGTTGCACTGATCTTTCAAAGAATTGCGCACTTTGAAAGTGCGGCCTTGATTCTATTCAGCTTAAGCTTTAGCCGACAGGGCTACCCTTAATCAATTTTTCTCGTCGTTCTGTTCACGCGTCAAAATTCAGCAGTCGTTGTCCCAGTAGTCGGCCGAAGGTAATGGCTGGTGTCACTAGACTACCATTAGTGTATGCATTGCCAGAAGTTGCCCCTGCACCGATAATTTCACCGGCGGCATAGAGGTTAGGCACTGGTGTGCCGTTTGGACGAATAACCCTCAAGTTGCCGTCCACTGCTAGACCAGCAAATGACAGTAGTGAGAACGCGGTCATGCGCACCGCATAGAACGGCCCTGCAGTTAATTGAAGTGGACGATGTTGGCGGCCGAAGGCGTCAGTTGTGCCCTCTTCTATGGCACGATTATAGTTAGCAATTGAATTTGATAGGCCCTGCGAGTTAATACCTGCCTTCACTGCTAGGGTATCAAGGTTTTCTGCTCTTGCTAACATTGGATGTTCGTCGAACGCACCCATAACCTTTTCACTGCTCCAGCCAGCTATAAACGGGGGTGCCTTCTCCATGATATGACGGTCAGCAATCACCCACATTCGCTGCCCTGATTGACGATTCAAAGCATGCTCACGATAGTCAACGCTTGGGTGGTCTTCGCGCATAAAACGCTGGCCTTGTGCGTTGACCCAGACTTCCCATGGTAGACGGCGGTCTGGACGGTTGATGAATCCAGCGTCTGAGGTGCTTGGATAGTTATCATCGGCTAATAAAGTAGCAAAGGATCCCAGGTATTTTTCGCCGCCGCGAATATAACCGCCGGCACTCTCACCGAGGGTCAATCCCATTCCTTGACTATAAGGGTACGCGTACAGGCAAGTAAGTTCGGCGTTATGCAAATCGGCAAACATGCGAGGATTAGCCGCGCAGCCGCCGCAGGCAAGTAGTACGTGTTTGCCCATGTGATCGATAAGATTACCGCTATCATCTTCAGTCGTTACGCCCACCACGGTCCCACTATTGTCCTGAATAAGGTCAACGACGCCAGTATTCATTAGTGTTGTTACATGGCCTGATTGTTCAGCAGCTTTGTAGAGTGGTTCCATGGTGGCTAGAATCGTTAGGCCGCCTTTCTCCCCCCATTGATAACGCGCAGTGGTAAAAAATTCGTGGCCGCCACCAAATACTGGGTGATCATCCAGGGGCTGGAAGCCGTTCGCCGCTAACCAATTTATGCTATCGCCAGCGTTATCAACAAATAACCGGGTCATGACTGGATCGACAGTGTTCCTGCTTATCCGCATATTGTCAGCATAGTGGGCGTCTGGGGTGTCCTTTATCCCTTTTGCCTTCTGAAAGACGGTTCCCGAGCCTGAGATCTGGCCGCCAGAGCGGTCAAGCGTGCCACCAAGTATAGGCGACTTTTCAACTACCAAAACATTTGCACCTCTGTTAGCTGCAAAGATGGCCGCCGGCATCCCGGCAGTGCCTGCGCCGACTACTATAAAATCATGTTTTGTTGCTGCTGCTGCGCGACGCCAGGTGGGCAACACGCTGGTTGCCAGCGTACCCGCCGCCCCTTTAAGGAAATTGCGCTTGCTAACGATTGCTAAGGTTTTACCTATGTGCCTGTATTTTGCCATTTATCTGTCCCCTATTCCATTGGAGAGCTTCTTCCAGCGGTTTGCTCATGTGTTAAAATTTAGCAGTCGTTGCCCCAGCAGACGCCCGAAGGTAACAGCCGGTGTCACCAGGCTCCCGCTACAGTACGAATTGCCGGACGTCGCACCCGCGCCGATCACTTCCCCGGCAGCATACAGGTTGGGAACGGGTGTACCATCCGATCGGATCACGCGCAACTTGCTATCGATTGCCAACCCAGCGAACGAAATTAGTGAGTATGAGGTTATCCGCACCGCGTAGAATGGCGGCTCGGAAAACTGCATGGGGCGATGCTGGCGTCCGAACGGATCGGTTGCTCCTTCGGCGATAGCACGATTGTAGGTTGCGGCCGATGCCGCCAGCCCAACCGGGTTGATGCCGGTTTTGGCCCCTAGTGTGTCGAGGTTTTCGGCCTTGGAAAACATCGGATGGTTGTTGAAGGCCTCCAAGACCTTCTTGGTGTCCCAGCCTCGCACGAATGGCTCAGCTTTTTCGATCATCTCCTGGTCGGCAACCACCCACATGCGCTGTCCGGGTTGCCGGGTCAAGGCGTGTTCGCGGTAATCGACGCTGGGATGGTCTTCGCGCATAAAACGCTCGCCGTAGGCGTTGACATACAATTCCCATGGCGCTCGCTCGCTCGGGCGGCCCACAAAGCTAGCGTAGTTTGTGCTCGGATAGTTATCGTCGGCCAGAATGGATCCGAAAGAGCCGAGGTATTTCTCGCCGCCACGGATATAGCCGCCGGCACTCACACCAAGCGTCAGCCCCGTGCCCTGGCTATAAGGATAGGCAGGATTAGCTGTCAGCTGCACACCGTGTAGATCGGCGTACATCCGTGGATTGGCAGCGCAGCCGCCGCAGGCGAGTATGACATGTTTGCCCATGTAGTCCTCAAGGTTGCCGTCGTCGTCCTCGGTGGTCACCCCGACCACGGCGCCGGCCTTGTCCTGAACCAAGTCGACCACGCCCGTGCTCATGAGCGTCGTCACTTTTCCCGATTTCTCCGCGGCTTTGTACAGTGGTTCCATCGTGGCCAGGATCCCCAAGCCCATGTTTTTGTGCCACTGATAGCGGCGTGTCGTAAAAGGCTCGTGACCGCCGGTCAGGACTGGATGGTCGTCCAACGGCTTGAAGCCGTTAGCTCCGAGCCAATTAATGCTATCGCCGGCGTTGTCAACGAACATCCGGGTCACTACGGGATCGACGGTATTGCTGCTGATGCGCATATTGTCTGCGTAGTGGGCGTCGGGGTGATCCTCGATGCCCTTGGCCTTCTGGAACATGGTTCCCGCCCCGGATATTTGACCGCCAGAACGGTCAAGAGTCCCGCCTAGGACCGGTGATTTCTCAACTACTAAAACATTTGCACCTCTGTTAGCTGCAAAGATGGCCGCCGGCATCCCGGCAGTGCCTGCGCCGATGACGATGAGATCGTATTTGGTGGCCGCTTCGGCGCGACGCCAGGTGGGTAACACGCTGGTTGCCAGCGTACCCGCCGCCCCTTTAAGGAAATTACGCTTGCTAACGATTGCTAAGGTTTTACCGATGTGCCTGTATTTTGCCATTTATCTATCCCCTATTCCATTGGAGAGTTTCCTCCAGCGGTTTACCATCCTCCGAGTATGTCACTCGTGTTATGTGTTTAAAAGCGGAGTCTGCGTCTTTCGACCTCATAGTCCCGACTATTTCAAGCGCAACACTCGGGTCTAGCCGCATTCTTTTCGAGATTTTCGAAATATCAAATAAGAACTAATGGATTTTCTTCGGTGTGAAGGGGTTCATAACCGGTTTCAGTTATAAGGATAAGATCCTCGTTGTGCCCGGCGCCCCAGCCAGCCTCTATATAGGGTAAGTCGATTGTGACACACATGCCCGGTTTAAGCTCGACGTCCTGGCGGACAGGGAATGGCACATCATCGCGGAAAGGATCATCGTCATGCTCAAGTCCGACCGAATGGGGATTAACAATAATGGCCTCCCGCGGCATTCCTGCCTTGATCATAGCTTCAAATCCTAGTTTCCGGATTTCTGAATACTTCATGCCGGGCTTCAGCTTTTCAAATATCTCATTACGGCCTACTTGGTTGGCTTTTGCACGACGCAAAATTTCCTTTGTTGGTTCGCCGGCGCAGACTGTACGGGCAAAATCACCATGATATTGTCGGAAGTGGCTGACTGCATCTACCAAGATCGCTTCGCTGGGTACAATTTCTGCATGAGGAAGCAGACCCACTGACACTCCGGCAATGATAAAAGAAGTTTCGTTGCCGCGGGCAGCACATTCCGTGCGGAAAAGTCGATCGATATCTTCATAGCGCATACCTACTTCGAATTTCCGGATTGCAGCTAGTGCTGCTTTTGCGTTGCGGCTACCCCCAATACGCATCAACTCAACTTCTGTCGTGGATTTCACATGTCGGATTTTCCGGAAAATATTGCTGCCTGGCACGAACGTAATATTGTCGGCAGCACCAATTTTCTCGAGCATGTACTTGATATTGATATCGTCAATAGCTATTACGCCTCGGTCAAGGCCAGATTCTTTTAGCGCCTTGGCCAGGGCCCATGCTTTGCCTGGTTCCGCTATCTCGCTGTATTTTGTCTGGGCTGCAAGCCAGCCTTTCTCCTTAGGAGTATCCACGAGATCTGGATTGATGTGCCAGCCACTTCCCGTTGGTTCGGGACGCACTGCCATCTTTTCGGCGTCCGCATTTATATACTCTTGCCAGTTTCTGACGCGGGAATAGGGCATGATTTCAGGCAATTCATGTCCAGGTCTATTGGCGTAGTCCCAGCCTTGGGTAACCGATGAAACGAGAAATCGCGGCTGAGCTGGATCGCGCGGGAAAGTGGCGAAGGACGGAAAATCGGACCGAAATTTTGTGCCGACTGTGATGGTGCTGGAGAGGTAATAAACGTTGAGCCAGTTTACTGCAATAAGTCCGTCGACTCCTTCCATCTCCAAAACGTCGTAGGCACGAGGGAAATTGATTAATGCCCTGCCGTCGACGCTTGGGAGTGGTTTCGATTTTTCAATTTCAATTGCAGAGGAACGGGCCGCGGCCGGTCCAGAAAAACCTGTGCCTATAGCGGCCGCTGCCAAGCTCTTTAACAAATCCCGTCGTACTGCCATTTCCATGTCACCAGTTACAGTTTTGTTAGGTCTAACTTACCCTCGTAAGACAATTTGGTCTACGCGACGATATGGGCGATGGGAGAAATAAAAAAGCGGCCCACGACCTGGCCGTTTCTCCGATTTAGAGGTTTCCCTCCCTACCGACTCAACCACCACAGCGCGGGCCTGCCACGTCTCATGAGTAACCCCAAGCCGATGTTTCGATCGCGTCCCTGTCTGGCTAGACATATTCACAATCTCTGCCTTGTCTCAAGGCCTCAGCAACATGACAAAGCAACTGTCGCCCCGGTCTCTAGCTACCGTCTAAGGAAAACATGGGCATCAGATAGGTTATCCCCAGCTAATTCTCAAAATAAAAATAAATGTTTGTGAAATGTGGATAACGGAGCAGAGTTATCCACCGGTCACATTATCCCAAGCACCTTAGGCAGCCACAATGTCAGTATAGGGAACAAGGTTAGGATAACGAGTCGTACAACATCTGCGGCTAAGAACGGTAATATACCGGAATAGACGGTCCCAAGGCTGAGGTTCTTAGCCACACCCTGCATTACGAAGACGTTTAGACCTATTGGCGGGGTAATCATACCCATTTCCATCACCACCACATTAATGATTCCCCACCATACCGGGTCGTATCCAAGGGCTGTAATCACAGGGAATACGAACGGTAAGGTTATGACCATGGCAGCAACAGTGTCGAATATAGAGCCAAGAATAATGTACATGACTTCTAGAAGGAAAATGATGACAAGGGGCGCTAGGCCGAGGTTATTAATCCAGCTCACTATGATGTCCGGTAGTCGAGACAAAGAAATGCAATAGCTGAAAATTGATGCGCCGATGATGATTAAGTAGATCAGAGCGGTGCTGGCGGCCGTTTCTGTCAGGGTGTCAAAAAAAACTTTACGCGTCAAACGACCACGCAGTGCGGTAAATGCTATCGCGATGGCTGCGCCGACTGCAGCGGCCTCGTTGACGGTGAAGATACCAGAATAAATTCCGCCAGAGACCACAATAGCCAAGAGTATTACACCCCAGCTTGCTGCAAGGACTTTTTTTTGTTCAGGCCAAAGGAATCGATCCCCCGCAGGACCTGCACTTGGAGCCGCAGCCACATAGATAAGTACTGCTGAGACATAAAGGATTACTGCAATGAGTGCCGGCACTAGAGCGGCAATGAATAGAGCAGTGACAAACTCTTCGGTGAGAATAGCGTATAGTACCAGCAGAACGGAAGGTGGCACTATAATGCCGAGTGTAGATCCTGCTGCCACAGATCCGGTAGACAGTCGCTTGCTGTAGCCTCGTTTTTCCATCTCTGGTAAAGCAATGCGAGTCATAGTGGCTGTCGTGGCAATAGATGACCCACAAACGGCGCCAAAGCCGGCACAGGTGGCCACGGTAGCCATGGCTAGCCCACCACGCATATGGCCCAAGAATGCTTGAGCAAGACGATACAAGTCAGAGGAGAGCCCGGCGGCTGAGGCAAAGTTTCCCATGAGGAGGAATAGCGCAATCACCGCCAACTCCTCGCTAGCAATGGCGGAAGATGGCTCTATGCTAAACAAGGCTGCTGCCGGCTCCCAACCGATCATGACGCTTACCCCTAAGAAGCCTGACAAAGCCATTGCTACACCGATCGGGACATGTAGGGCGATAAGCACAAACATGCCGGCCAACACCAACGTCCCGATGACGGGCGGATCCATTGTCAAAGTCCTCCAGAAGAGTTGTCGTGAGGTTGGCCACTGAGCGCTGCCTTAATCGAGGTCCAGAGGACCCACGACTGCACGCCAACGCACGACGTAACGATCATGGTGACCAGTGCCCAAAAGGGTGCGATCGGCCATTCGAGGGTAGATGTGGTTCGGCCTGCGGTGGCGTAATCAATCGTCATAACTGAGAATTGCCAAGCGACGAGTATAAAAAATATCAACATTAAAGTGGCCGCCCAAGCTTCAAGCCAGCCATGGATATGCCGATTCAGCGCTGGACCTAAAAGCCTAACTGCGACAGCATTACCCTTCTTGAGACCAGCGGGAAAACAGCTAGCAATCACAACCGCGTAGGCAACTTCGCCGAGATCGTTAAAACCTGGAACTCTAACCCACCCTAAATACCGGAGAATTACATCGGCAAGGGTCAGAAATGCAATGAACACGAGACCGGTAAAGCCTATCACAGCGGCGGCATTGACTGCACGATCTAGAAAGTTTGTATTCATGTTATGTGGACTTTGAGCCATTAGCGCAGCATTCGTTCTTTGCGACGAAGGTTCCTAAGTATCTCCAATGTTGCATCATAGACATCTTGGCCTCTGGGGGTACGTGCAACCCAATTTGCTAATAGGGGCTTAGTTGTATTCGCTAGTTTGTTTAACTCAGCTGCATCTGGCCGGACAAAGATCAAGTGTTTTTCGTCCCTTAACTTCTTTTCCACCTCCACGACGCGACGGTCGTAGGCCCTGCCGCCCATTAAAGCTACCTTCATGCCGCTGTTGCGGTTTATAACTCCTTGAAGTTCTGGCGGCAAAGCCTCCCAGGATTCTCGATTCATCAGAATAGCAAAACTGACTACACCTAGAGGAGCAGTGATTACATGACTGGTTACCCTGTATGTCTGAAATGTATTTACGCTGACCCAGCCTTGGATTGTACCGTCAATAGTGCCATGCCGCAGTGCTTCCACGACATCGGCTGGATGCATTGATTCAGCGTGCGCACCCATGGCATCGATGAAGTCTCCCTCTGTACGGCCTACACCGCGCACTTTAAGACCCCTTATATCGGAAATGCGATGGATGGGGCCTCGCGTGTAAATGTTTCCAGGTTCTGCGGTCCACATGCCGATAACCTTTACTGCATCGAATCCATCCACTAATCCGCGTTCATGCAGACCCCAGGCGGCTAGGGATGCTTCCGTCGCGGTGCGTGTCAGAAATGGCATTTCGAGAATCTGTAATTGGGGAAATTGGCCGGGAGTATAGCTAGGTTGTACAATCGCTAACTCGCTGATTCCGTGTCGGACTAACTCAAATTGTTTGTACGGATTGCGGCCTAACCCACCTCCCCAAAATTTCTCAAAAAGAATCCTGCCGTGGGACTCTTGTTCGACGGTCTCCGCCCAAGGACCCACTATCTGGCTAACCGAATGGCTGTGAGAAGGTAAGTAAGCTGCGAGACGAAGAGTAATCTTTCTTGCACTATCGTTGCTTACAGCAACCGTCGCACTCAAACACATAGTTGCAGCAATAAGTACGATGAGCACCGGGTGATGTTTTTTCAAATCGGTTCCTCACGGTCCATTTATCTATTTGGATTTTGTCAAAGTGCAACAGCCATGTATTGTAGCTAGGATCTTACTGCCTTTGTGCCTGAGATATCGAGTTTTAGTGTAACTAACGCGAATATGGCCAACTATAAGACGGTTATGTGATGCTTCCAACCTAAGCTTTAGAATGCGCACCGAATTTTGTAAAAACATTAATGGACAAGAAAGCTTTCGCTGTGGATAAAGTTTCTAAGAATACTCGATACATGACACGCCGTTCTCTCACTATCGGTGCTGCGATCGCGGCGAGTGTCACTAGCCCCTGCATGAGACCTCTTAAAGTAAAAGCTAATACGACTAAATCTAGTCTAGACGGTCCCTGGACCGATGAAGGTCATGTAGCCGTAGGTGGTGGCAATGTTCATTGGGTATCCATGGGTGAGGGTGAGCCATTAGTGTTGCTGCACAAACTTGGTGGTTGGGTTGCTGATTGGCGCCACGTGGCCCCTTCGCTTGCTCAGAAATATCGCGTCATTGCAATAGATACGCCCGGACATGGAGAATCTGTTATGCACGGGCCTCCCCCGTTTCTCCAGACTCTTGGTGAATCCGCCAGCATGCTCATGGCGGCTCTTGACGCTATGGACATAAAAAAATGCAAAATTGTCGGATGTTCCCTCGGCGGTTGTATTGCTGTGGTAGCGGCGGCCCTGTGGCCAGAACGGGTATCCAAACTGGTATTGCTCAGCGTCGCCCTCGGACAAGCAGCTACCCGCTCCGAACTGGAAGAATTGGAGCGCTATCGAGTGGCTTCATCCTTTGATGACGAGGGTCGACCACAACCAAGGAACGCTGCATTTGATGAGAACCGTTTTCCGTTGCCGCGAGACTTCGAGCCAATGGCAAAACTATTCGGCTTTAGGGACCGTTCTATTCACGAGGAACAGAACGCTAGCCGCGCCAAGGCCGGGAGTTGGGTTGCCGCATCAGAAATCGGTGTTGGCCGTGCAGGCGTGGTTGACTATTTAGCCCGCATTCAAGCCCCAACACTCTTAATTTATGGAGAAAGGGGTGGGTACAAGCAGTTCGAAGCACCTGGTAAGGCAGGTATAAACGATGTTCGCTCTCTTCACATTGCTGATGCAGGTTCGTTCACCCATCAAGACAATCCGGAAGTAACCGCTAAGGTCTTAGTAGATTTTTTCGGCTAGTTAGCTCTATTTTCGTTATATGATGAAATGTGACAACGCCCCGGACGGAAGTCCGGGGCGTGTCTTTTCCGGTTGCCCGGAAACACCGGCTCGAAAGCGTGTTAGCCGCAGCTGACGGGCTGGACCGAGGTCCGCCGACCTCACCGTTTTCCTGGGGCTGCCCAGGTTTCGAGACAAGGCCGGACGGCGTTGTGGCTTTCTCACCAGAACTCCAGTTGCGCCCCCAAGGGGCTGTCACCAGGTAAGAGGCCATGGTAACGACCCACTTGGGGGCTGTTGGCGACGAAGACAGTCGCCCTAGTGTAAATTCGTGGCCGGCAGGGAGCAAAGTGCACGGATCTCCAACCAGCGAATTTGCACTATAGCAGTATGTGGGAAACTTTCCCACATAAAATTATACCAATCATTAAGTTTGGTACAAAAATTGTGCTTGTGGTTCGGCAGTCGACACCAACGAGCGGACCCCAGGTTCAAAAGCGGCGGGATCACTCAGTGCTATCCTGCCATTGTACCATTTCATAGCGACGTTTACCCGCATACATTGACATGATAGTGACATAGTGACTGTCCGCGGTGCACCAAATGTCATAGTTAAGGCTGGCGGTGGCGAGCGCATGGTTTCTATCATACCTGCCTGTCTTGAAGTGAAGACATTGAAAGATTCCAGCTGGTACCTTGATGGTTTCCTTGCCGACAAATTCGATGCCGAGTGCGGAGCGTGTCAAGATGGGACCCTCTGCACCTTGCTTGTTTAACGTGGGTGTGAGCATTTGTTCCACTTTCTGACGTCCAGGACCCTGAGAGATGTCATAAGCAGTCATCATCCACGCATCGCCAACGATGGAGTGGTTGCAGAACACGACGGGCCCGGATTCTAAAGTCATATATTGTGAGACCCGGCCTTCGGTAGTAGTGAAAGTTTCGCACTCGGCAAGATTATTGTGGAAGCGGAACCAACCCGTTCCGGTAAATTGTTTTTTGCTGTGAATGCGGACGTAACAATCCTGAAGGTGCCAGTCTTTACTAACTGATTCCAAAATATCCCGCACTACGATGGGCTGGTCTTCAATTATACTTAATGCACGCTGAACGCGTCCCCCATCCTTGTGCAAGGTTAAGGTGAAATATTCGTAGCCACGCTTGCGACCTTTGTCGCTGTCCTCATCGCTCACGTAGTTAATTGTGCCTCTGATGGTACTGTAGTCCATTAGATTGCTACTCAGTTATCTTCCAGTTCAATCAGTTCGAAACGGTTGCGTCCCGGATATTCTGATTTGACTGCCAAGCAAAAATCATCCTTGGTCAGCCACATGTTGTATTGGAAATCAGCTTTATCAAGTTGGTGATTCATATCTACCGTGCCACATTTGTAGTGAATGGTTTCAAAAGTACCCGCTGGAACCGTGATAATTTCCTCTCCGACACGCTCGATTCCATAGGGAATTGCCAATAAAGCTGGCCCAGCTGCGCCTTGCTTGTTGAGTGTTGACGTTAATAAGGTCGTGGCGGACCGGGTATTGTCCTTGTCGGGTGCACCTGCAGCAATCATCCAGGCATCCCCCACGATAGCATGACTGCAGAACGGGAACGCTCCAGGGCCGATAGATTGGCGATATGTCACTCGTCCATCCCTTGCTGTGAATGCATCACACGTAGCTTCCCTTTCTGAAAAATGATACAAGCCTGTTCCGGTGAAACTGCCGTTAGTTTCAATGCGCATATAAGCGTCTGTAGGGCGGAAGTTATTATCCAAAGCAAAGACAGAATCTCGCTCAACTGTTAGTGATTCGGCGATGTGGCACTGGGCCCGCTGTATTAAACTGCCGCCGGATAAGAGCGTAAAAGAAAAATGCTCGCCGCCGAATACTTTCATATCTCCATTACTAAAGTTTAGATAAACCAACTTTCCACGCTTGATACTTCTTTCAGTCATGATTCTTTATCCAATAGGTGCAAATATATCTGATCAGTATTTAATCAGTTGGCAATGCACCTCAAACGTTTAGCCCGAAATGTCTTTAATACTGACGTTGTTGATTGAGCCCGATAGTCGGGCTAAGGCTACGACGGCTTGGTGCAAGATCTTATCGCAAAGCCTACTATAACGCTTTAATTGTCCAAGAAATTACGCACGATTTCAGCCGTCTCTTTGGTGTGGTAGTCAAGAAATCCGTGTCCCCATTGTGGCAATTCAAGCACTTTTCCATTCTTCAAGTATGGTGCAATACGTCTCGTGGGCACGACAAGGTCGTCGTTGGTATTAAGGACCAGGATGGGGGCCTCTACGTCCCCTATGGTTTCTGGATAGGTGTAGCTAAAGGCAGCGCGATGACCCCAGGGTTTCTTATCACCGCCCTGCACGATGTCTGGGAACTTACGCATGAGGTCGGCCGGAGTCTGCTCCGGACCGCGCCAGTTCCAACTACCGTTCCACATTCTTAGTAAGTGTGAACCGTCTTCTTGGGGCGCTGTAACATCGCCCATGTCTTGGTACTGCTTTGCCAGCTCCTCTTCGGTGTACACCGGTGCTGATATCAACACCAGGTGTTTGACTCTGTCCGGGTGCTGACGGGCTAGTTCAACGCTGATTTTGGAACCAGTATGATAACCCATCAAGTCCACTTCCTCGAAGTCAAAGGCATTCATTACATCACCGTGGGCGCGGGCAAAGTCAGCGATGGTTGGTGGTCTATCGGGAGCATCGGACATGCCATAACCTGGGGTATCAGGGGCAACAGCAACGCGGTCGCGGCCAATTTCGCCGAGCCATGTCTCGTAGACAATCCCCGAAATCGGACTTAGATGAAAGCACATCAACGGGCGGCTGGTCGGCTTTTCTGGTCGGGCTACACGAACATGCATCTGACCATAGCCACCATCCACATAACTGCGTTCCACTGGCACATTGCCGATCATCAATAATACTCCCTTCACATTTTTTTATCCTGCGGCCGCAAGCCCTAAGTGTCCAAAAACTCCCTCACGAGACTGACTGTGTCCGCGGTCCTGGTTTGCAGAAAGCCGTGGCCCCAATCTGTCAGGTCTACCACCTTCCCACGCTTAAGATATTGTACGGCTCTGGTACTAGGCTTGTGGATCTCGGTCTTTATGTTAACCACCAAAACAGGTTGATCAAGTTGTTCGAGTATTTTCTCTAGATGACAATTGAAAGCAGCAGTGGGCGCCCAAGGTTTCTTGTCACCTGCCCGGATGTGGTCCGGATAGACAAACATGCAGAGTTCAACTGTCTGATTCGGCCCGCGGCCATCGAACACTTGGTGCCATAAGGGAATAAGGTGAGAGCCATCGGATTTTGGCTCGATCACATCGCCGAAGCGATCTCGCAACATAGCTCTGTCCGCCTCGTCGAATACTGGTGCTGAAAACAGCACCGAACGCCTTATCTTGTCAGGGCGCTGACGAGCCAGCTCGGCCGCTAAAAACGATCCGGTCGCATAACCAATTACGTCCGCTTGCTCAATCTCAAGATCATCTAGAAGGTCCGACATGGCTGCCGCGTAGCCGGAAATATCGGGCGGTGCGTCAGGCTCGTCCGAATAACCGTAACCGGGCGTGTCGGGAGCGATACAAAGTCTGTCCTCACCCATCTGCTCTATAAAGTCTGCGAAAGAGTGACCTGATAAAGGACTCACGTGAAAACAAAGTAAGGCCGGATGATTTGTGGTCTCCGGTTTTGCAGTCCACAAATGCATCTGTCCGAAGCGCCCTTGCACATAAGTGCGGCGTACGCGTTGTCTTCGGTCTACCATGAATGCTATTTGACCGGCTTTCTGTGTTTAGCACAAGATGTTGCATGAATAAAAAGGATACAAAACCCAAGTGAATGATAACCAAGCGCTTGCCGCATTTCGTCAAGTATCTGAGCTGATCCCGGACTCGGGCCTTGACGGGTATGTCCCTGTATTTATTGGTCAGGACCCAATATTATTGACTCGTTTCAGAATCGGTGAGGGCGCTGCAGCTGTTATAGGTGCCTGTGCCGCTGCTGCTGCCGGGATATGGGAGAAGAAGACCGGCCGAAAGCAGGATATCTCGATTGATGTTAAGAGAGCGGCAATTTCTCTAAGAAGCTTCCAGTTCTTGAGGGTTGATGGGCGTCCGTTCACAAGAGTTCAAGGTGATGTTCCAACGATGGACCTTTACCGGGCTAAGAATAACCGCTGGATTCACCTCCACGGAGCGTTCCCACATTTACGTGATGGAACACTGCAGATTCTTGGTTGTGAAAATGACAGAAGATCTATTGCATCCGCTGTTGCTAGCTGGGATGCATTCGCGCTGGAAGACCGTCTCGCCGAGGGAGGTCAATGTGGAGCTGTTGTCCGCAATGAAAATGAATGGTCCGTCCATCCCCAGGGCCATGCAGTTTCTCAGGAACCATTGTTGATAATTGAAAAGATGGGAGATAGCCCACCTACACCATTTCCTCTTGGAGATAGGCCCTTATCGGGTATTCGGGTGCTGGACCTGACTCGTGTCCTCGCTGGACCTGTTTGCGCCCGCACCTTGTCAGAGCATGGTGCTGAAGTACTTAACGTTACGTCAAAAAATCTGCCGTATATAGACCCGTTCGTCGTCGACACTGGCCACGGCAAACGCAACACTTTCCTCAACCTCCTCACTCGAGAGGGTAAACGGTCCCTCATGAATCTCTTGCCACAAGCAGATGTCTTCTCCCAAGGCTATCGTCCCGGCAAGATTGCTGCACTCGGTTTTTCGCCTAAGGTGCTGGCAGAACGACGACCTGGTATCATTTATGTGTCTATAAATTGTTATGGCCACACGGGGCCGTGGAAAAATCGGCCAGGCTGGGAACAGATGGCCCAATCGGTAGTCGGTGTCGCGCTGAAGCAGGGTACCGACACCACGCCTAAAGTCATCGCTGCCGCTCCGTCTGATTACATCACTGGTCACTTAGCTGCACTTGGTGTCATGGTTGCTCTGCAACGTCGAGCGGAGGAGGGTGGCAGCTATCTCATCAAGGCATCACTTTGTCGGACCACTGCATGGCTGCGTGATCTTGGCTTGACTAGTGCTATGCCCAACAGAAGCATTCGCCAGAAGGATGTGAACTCTAATCTTGTAGAACGGGAGACACATTGGGGAGTTCTTGGGCATCTCCCACCAGTTGCACATATGTCAGAAACTCATCCTCGCTGGGTTCTTCCACCCGCTCCTCTAGGTGCCCACCCTCCCATGTGGATAACCTAGGTAGTTTGTCCCTAAAAAAGTACTCCGAAAAGTCGGGGACTTTGTAGGACTCTAGAAGGCCACTTTTATCATCACCTGGACAACTGATTCATCTACTCCGGAAACGCCGAACTTATTTTTCCAGTACAGCCACTCTACACCGCCAAATACCTTGTCGGGCTGTCCCATCAGGCTTCCCAAATCTAAAAGTAGCTGCGGCTGGAGCTGTAGGTTACGCTTCTCATATGCAAGAGCACCTGCTATCCCTTCGGAGCCAGCCCAATCGAGGTAACCGAGAAAGGCCCACCGCAAACGTCCTGTTTTAAAGACAGTGTCCCAGACTACCGTCATTTGCCAAGTGACTCCGGAGAGGTCGGGATTCTCCCGCAAGTACCCGTTGATTTGAAAAAAATTAAAACCTGGTATTGCAAAATCTACTGCTCCACCGATCAAGTAATTGGTTATGCCGTTACCCAATTCCAATGTGCCAGATAGTAAAATATCCTGGACTACTCCTTTTCGAAACGTTTTCCCTGTTAACTTAGATATGCTCAGCCGCGGGGTCCACTCGCCGTATATTGCGGTGCCGTTGCTAAGGGGTCGTGTGATGTCTGCGAAGACGAAGTTATCGCCGTAAGTCCAGCCGTTTGCCCATTCCAATGTTAGTGTTTCTACCTTCGCGGGTCCGAGTTCAAAGGTGGAGCCATATAGGGCCTGGGCGTTGAATGCGTTCCAAGTTTGTGCCGCGGCAGGTATGGAGGTCGCTAAACCTAGCAAGGAAATTAGTGTTGCGCGGATCATCAGTCTTTCCTCTAAAGCGTGCGCCACTATGGCGGTTTTTGAGCCGCGATCAAGAATGAAGCTTGCTATGGTTTATTCACAGCTTAAGCTTTGCTGTTCTGATACTTAAGGTTTGTACGGATAGGCGAGTACAAGAATTTCTGGCCCTATGATTAAGACGAGTCATCTCATTAACTATTGCGCACCAATGGTAAAGGAAAATGCCTCCTTTCTCAGAGCTAAGGGTGTTAGCTTGTTTGTTCGCAAAATCATATGGCAGTACAATTTGATGAAACACGTTACAATCAAATTCCTGCAAACTGCTTTTATTTTTCTGTTTGCGGTAAAGATCAGTCTTGCAATGGGCCCCGACGGCGCGCCGTGGCTTGCAGCTGATGAAGCTTCCTGCATAGGGTTACCAATTCAGGATTTTGCCGATGCGGTTGGGCGTCCGGTTGACTTGCGTGCCGAGTTGGTTTTGCAGGACGGGTATTTGCCTATTTACTGCCGTGCAGTCGGTACTATTGCCCCTTCTATAGGCTTTGAGGTGCGCTTGCCTATAACCGACTGGAGTGGGAGACTTTTGGTGCAGGGGTGCGGACTGCTCTGCGGGCATATTGAGATGCAGAGTACCGATGACGCATTAATCCGAGGCTATGTGGTGGCTCACACTGACATGGGGCACCAGGCGCTATCAACGTCAGACGCTGACTGGGCATATAACAACTTGGAGCTGGAGGAAGACTTTCATCACCGTGCTACCCACCTGACTACTCTTGCCGTTAAGGCCATAACCGGTGCTTTTTATGGTCAAGCGCAGGACCATGCCTATTTTCGAGGCTGTTCCACCGGTGGTCGCCAGGCCATAGTAGAGGCCCTATGGTACCCGGACGACTTTGACGGCATTATCGGTGGTGCTCCGGCCGCTGGCATGGTCATTCCCCACACTCTATGGGTCTTGAATGCCAATAATCCGGATGGCGAAGACATGTATCGCAGAAGTGTTCTCGGCTCGAATGAGTTGAAAGTTATTAATTCCGGAGCTCTGGCCGCATGTGACGGCGAGGACGGTGTTCATGATGGTGTGATTGCAGATCCAGAGGGTTGCTCTTTTGATCCTATCACCCTCAAGTGTTCTGCGGATGGGGTGGGTGCCTGTATTGATTCTGTCCAGGTGGATGTAGCCCGCGACATCTACGCTGGCGCTAAGACGTCCAAAGGTGAACCAGTTTACAGCCGTGGTTTTACAGTTGGTGGTGAGTTAGCTTGGGCACGTGGTTTTGTTGCGCTAGATGGTCGGCCACCCGGGGCAATGGTGACAGCTGACAATTTCTGGCGCTATTGGGCCTATCCAGAAGATGCTGGACCTAACGCCGCCTATCCCCCTTATCCCAAGTTTGATTTTGACACCCAGCCCTGGACCACGGGTCCGGATAATATTTTTTCCGCCCCGGAAGGTGGCTCAGACCTGCTTACGACTTTCGCAGAAAAAGGCGGAAAATTTGTGCTCTATCATGGTTGGAGCGATGATGCGATTACGCCCGCTACTGCTATAGATTTTTATAACGAACAGGTATCGGCTCTCGGCGGCCGTGTGGGCTCGGATGACGCGTTGCGTTTGTTTGTTATGCCAGGCGTTGAGCATTGCGGAGGCGGGCCTGGAGCAGATGTTGTTGACTTTCTGACTATTATTGAGAACTGGGTGGAGAAGGGGGAGCCTCCAGGAAGTCTACTAGCCCATAAGTTAGAGGATAACGCTACCGCTTTGCATTCCGCGAGTTTTCCTATAGATCCGCGCATCATTCGCTACACACGTCCAGTGTTTCCCTATCCCGACGTAGCGATCTATTCAGGTAACGGCAACCCCCATGATGCGAAAAATTTTTTGCGAAAGAGGAGAGCAATGGTTGTGCCTTAGTCGATCATCAAATGAATCATTTGGGTTATTTTTCTGGTGCCTTTTTGTGTCATAAGAGGTGCCTTGTTGTGTCATAAGAAATGTATGCGCTGAGGGGTGATTTTCTGATACATAAGGCTTAAGAAAGCCCATAATACCAAGCTTTTTCTTATTTGAGGCATAGGGTTATTTGTGGTTCCTTTAGTTTTCTTTGTGCTCGCTAACCGACCGTTTGTGCTTCGAGGCGTTGTGATTGAAATTGGCAGGGCGCATAGCTTTTTCTATGTTAGTACGCTGTTCGGTGGGAACGGCAATGACCACGATACAAAGCATAATTTCAGGAGGCTTTCTCCATGGCCAAGATAGACAGAAAACGTAGGACGTATACGGCTGATTTCATAAAAGGCGACACAGATCAGGCCGTGTTTCTCGGTAACCCTCTAATGGATGATATGATGACCTCTATAATAGCTTTGGGCGCCGAAGTTTGGGCCAATCGGCGACGCACTCGAATTATTGAGCTTCTTTTTGAAAAGGAAGGCGCCATTACGCATGAAATGGTTGAAGCCTACGTGCCTACTGAGGAGGAGGAATCACAACTACAGGCAGAGCGCGATGCCTTTATACGTATAACATATGGACACATCGCGCGGTCTGGTGAGGATTTGGCAGCGCTCAAGAGCGAAGCGCAATGACTGAAATAGGAAGGGGGATGACCAATGATTGACAGACGTAATCTCTTTGGTAGAGCGTTAGCAGCGGTCTCATCTGTAGGTGCGGTTTTTTCAAGCCGCAAGGCCTATGCAAATACCGCTACCTCTTCGTTTGGTCGGGCTGATGTTGAACCTCGCGGTGCAATTGGTCGTTTAGAGCGGCTGCCGCGTCTTGATCTTGAAAGCCAGCATGATTTTATCACCGGGTTTAGGGTTTTCGCTAACCGCGATATGTCGGCGGCAGCACGTAAGCGAGTCTATCACATCTTAAAGAGCAGGGGCATCGATCCATCTACGGACTTACCACCAGATAAGGTCCTTGAGCTGGTGGGCGATGACCCGATAGTAGCTGCGAGCGCGCGCGTCTGGCTCAGCGCTCAACAGATTAATTGGAAGACACTTTACGAGGAATTTCACGGTAACGAAGAAGCATATTTGGCTGAAATGGAGGCTACTGATAATTCTGGGCCGGGTACGTTGGAGCTTAATCCGGACATGGAGCTTCCTGAATACACTACCCACGAAATCCATATCCAGCCCGGTGGCTATGTGGGCGATGCTTTCGCCGGACATATTTATCATTACGGCACAAACAATTTTTTTATGGGACGGAATGACCAGGATGAACTTCATATCGATCTTGCTAATGCGGTGCCGATACCCGAGGATGGCAATGTAAGTCGTATCCTCGATCAGGGCTGCAGCTGCGGCCAATTGTCTGTAGCATTAAAGCAGCGCTTCTCTAATGCCGAAGTGTGGGGCATCGACGTTGGTGGGCCCATGGTAAGGTATGCGCATATGCGTGCAGTGGATATAGGGACCGATGTGAATTTCGCACAAAGATTGGCAGAGGATAGTAAGTTCCCAGATAATTATTTCGATATTGCGACCAACAATATCATGTTCCATGAAGTCACCCAGGAAGCAGCACAAGAGATTCTCAATGAATCCTTCCGAGTTCTGCGTCCAGGTGGGGTCTATTATCCAATGGATTTCTATACGGGGAGTCCGCCGCCTACTTCTCCTTACAGTACTTTCCGCAGATGGTGGGACAGCCGCTGGAATGGAGAACCGTGGCGTCTCGAGTATGCAGCGTTAGACTTTGCCGGCGCTATGCGTAAGGCTGGTTTTGATGTTAATGAGAATGGACCGCCAGCTCGGAAACGTGCCAAGCGTAACATTATAGGTGTCAAACCTGCGTAAGCGCGCAGACAGTCCTAACAGCTGGGCAATGATGGGGTCTCCGTTAGTGCTAGGCGTGGCAATAGGCGAATCATTATGCTCAACAGACGCAATCTTTTTGGAGTGAGTATGGCATCGGGGCTGAGCTCAGTGGTGAGCGGACGCAAAGCAGCGGCCAAAACCACGCCTTATGACCTAGAACCGCGCGGGGTTGTAGGAAGGATGGAGCGTTTGCCTCGGCTCGATCTGGAAAGTCAGGAAGATTTTCTTACTGGTTTCCGCATTTGGGCCAATGAAGATATGCGCCGAGCGGCTAATATGCGGGCTAGAAAAATTCTCCGGAAACAGGGTCTAGATTTTGACGCGGATCTCGAGACCCATAAGGTACTGGAGCTAATCGGCGATGATCCAATAGTTGCCTCTAGCGCGCGGCTATGGCTTAGCTGTCAGCAGATAATGTGGCGGAACCTTCAAACAGAATTCCACGCCAACGCAGATAAATACCTTGCCGAGATGGAAGCCGCTGACGATAGGGGCCCCGGCAGTCTGGAACTCAATCCTGATATGGAGCTTCCCGAATACACCAAATGGGAAATTCACATGCAGCCTGGAGGCTATGTTGGAGACCCATTTGCCGGACACATCTATCACTATGGCACGAATAATTTCTGGCAAGGCCGTAACTACCAGGACGAAATCCACGGTAAATTGGCTGCCTCAGTGCCGCTGCCACCCGCCGACGGCAAGGTTAAACGCATCCTGGATTTAGGTTGTAGCGTTGGTCAGATGACAGTGAAACTTAAAGAGCGGTTTCCCGACGCGGAAGTTTGGGGTCTCGATGTAGGCGGGCCCATGGTGCGGTATGCCCACATGCGCGCGGTGGATCTCGACATTGACGTCAAATTTGTCCAGCGTCTGGCCGAGGACACAAAGTTCCCCGACGGTCACTTCGATATGGTGACATCCTTCCTGCTTTTCCACGAAGTAAACAGCGAGGGGGCCAAGAACATTATTAAGGAAGCTTATCGGGTATTGCGGCCCGGTGGAGTCTTTTATCCTATGGATCAGCGTATGAAGAAATTGCTGCCTAAGGCAACGGCCTACAGTAAATTCCAAAGCTGGTGGATTTGGCGGTGGAACCACGAGGTTTGGAGGATGGATCATCAAAGCAATAACTATCCTGAAGAGATGCGCAAAGTAGGTTTTCATGTAGATGTAGAGACACCGGCGCAGCATGGTGGTCGCCGTGGAGCCATGATAGGGATAAAACCCGCATAGAATTTGTATGTTGGGAAGATGTGGTTTAATGTTTCTGTGGATTTCGCTGGTGAAATGCGTAAACCGGGCTTTGAGGTAAATGAGAAAGGTCCGTCTTCTCGCAGGTATGCCGGTGACAACCTCCTAGGTACTAAGTCATCATAGGAGCGGCAGAGGGGGCAGGCGTTAGCCGAATCCAGCGCTCACATTTTCTTGCGGTGTGGTTGTAGACTAGAATTTTCCGATCAGGCCAAAACCCACGGACACCATTGGTGTGGTCCTGCGGAATTGAATACTGGAAACGCGTCCGCTTTCTTGATTGGGTTCAAATACGGTGGTTTTGCGACGCGTTGTAGTCTTGAATACATTATTCCAAAGAAAGCGTAGAATCACATTATTTGATAGTTGTTTTTCGACGGTTAAGCGAAAGTTGGAGCGAGGATTACCTTCTCGAAACCTATCGAATTCACTAAGAATTCGCGGTCCTGCCTTGCTGAACTCAAGATCGTAAGACATACCCCAGGCTTTGATATCGTGCCGAAAATTGATTGAGAACTCATAATCTCCCTGTAGGGCGAATTCCCGTTTATGCTGTGTAAAGGAGTCGCGTACGCTGGAGTCCTGCAACAAAAAAGTTCCACCGAGGACGGCATCAATAAGATTGAAGTTAGCCAGCCTCAAACTGCTCTCGATTCTTATTCCATAATGATGGCCTGAACCTATATTACCCGGCTGCGAATCAAAATTATTGAAAGGCACTTGATCGGTGACGTCGTTGACCCGTCGATAGAAGATGTGGCTGTTAATAGACCCTTTTTGATCTGAAAATCTATGTTCCATACCAATCTCAAGATCCCATGATTTTTCTGGTTCCAATTCCGGATTTCCAAGATCAATTTCGTCATCATTACGGTCTACTTCGGCAACAAAATCTTCGAAGTCGAGTTGGCCTATGTCCCGTTTAAACGAGAACCACAACTGCGTATCCTTATCGATGTTGTACCAGCCATCGACGGACGGTTTCACGAACCTGAGCTTTCTGTTAACGGCTACGTCAGAGCCTATCTGGTCAAGCCACGAAAACTCAGCAGCTAAACCAGTTTCAATTTCGATTTTATCCGAAACTTTCCAGTTGTGTGTGGTGAAAGCTTCAATTCGGTCTTCGGACACTTTTTGATCAGCATTAAAAATATTGAGATCGATTTTTTCTCCATTGACCACTTCGAAGACGTTTTGGAAAATATCTAGCTTGTTAATGGCACCTTCTGCCCCGATTTTTATCTTCTGCCGCTCAGTAACCGCCCAATCCAATGTGCTGCGCAGAATGGCTTCTTCCGCTTTTTCATCCTCAATGTCACCATTGATTAGAATTTCTCGGTCACCGATGATCCCGAAGTTATCGTTAATGCGATTATGAAGATCGGTTCTGAGCACAAATAGGGCTTCCAAGTTAAGAGACTTTGACAGGGGTAGGGCGTAGTCACCACTGATCTCCCAATCGGTATTATATCCTTCCCTGCGTTCTAGGGTTGCGCTGGCAGGGAAACGGGAACCATCGGGGGTGAATCCGAATACAAATTCGGATTCCGTCACTCTAATAGGTTTTTCTTCAACGAACGCGTTTAGTTGAATAAAGTGATTTGGTCCCCACGTATACGCGAGTCGGCCGCGTCCGACGTAAAACTGTCTATCGATTATTCGCTTTTCTACTACCTCATTTGTAGGTAACTCATCAGGGCCGGTGATCAGGTCAATGACATCTCGGTTTGGCATGTTAGGCCTTGTTTCAGCGGCAATTGTATAACTCCATTTTCCCTTGGCACCGCTATAGGATAAATAACCCGCTGGTCTCTTCTGGCCGGAATCAAAATATAAATTTCCTATGTGCCAAGTACCACTCCCACCATCTTCGGTGTCGGTGAGAACTACATTGATTACTCGTGCGCCGACGTCTGCGTCTATCTCTCGCACGTTACCTGTAATTACTTCAATGCGCACAACCTGTGATGCAGAAATGCGCTCGAAATATTGTTGGATTGCATTACCTTTGGCAGTGACGCGCTTACCGTTAATTAGGATCTGATCTGTATCCGATCTTAATCCTCTCCGCTGCTCTTTCCCGAATTCATTATTGTCTCTGGCCAGAATGGCATCAGCACCGGGCACACGGGCCAGCATGTCTTTTGCTGATATAGGGCCGTATGGTTCAAAATACTCAGCATTGTACTCAACCACATTGCTGACTTCTCTATTGTCAGATGGTTGTGCCATAAGCACGTTGGGAAGAAGAACAAGAGCAAAACAACAAAGGGTAAACTGCCTAAGATTCATACAAAAACCGTTACAATGTCTGACTTAATTATAAGAAAACCGTCCGCACAGGCTATTTCGGATGGGGGATAGATAAGAAGCTTGAGCTATAGCTCTATTGATACACGACTTTTTTGTACCTCGATGATTATATTAGTAACGCGTTCATTGTAAGATTGACTTGATATCTAGTCGTTTTTAGTTCTTGGCGGAATCTCGCGACGTTGCTGACTGAAGGCGCAAAGGCTCGAAATGAGCTATAGATGTAATAAGTGGCGGTACTGGTGGGATTTAGAATTAAGTTATTGGAAAATATAAATTATTTTTTCCTCTCATGGGCCGAGAGTTTTCTTTATGGGGCACTGTTAAGCGCATATTGTGTCATTTCTCGATTGCTCTCGCCGCGTAACAGGCGCATCATTGCCATTAGGGTGTCGTATGGTTTTGTTAACGACTGTGATTTTCTGATAGAGGGTTTTTCAAATGGCTGATCATGAGTATGACCGTCCGACGTATACGTCTGACTTTATTAAGTCTGATACGGACAAGGCGGTGTTTCTTGGGAACGTTGTAATTGACAACATGATGACAGCAATGATTGCGCTTGGAGCTGAGGTTTGGTCCAACCGCCGCCGCATGAAAGTGCTGGAGAGCTTGTTGGAAGAGAAGGGTGTGACCAACGAGATGGTCGAAGCCTATATGCCCTCTGAAGAACAATCAGCAGAATGGATGGCTGATCGTGATGCCTTTGTCAAACGCACCTTTGGGGTTCTGGCCCGTGAGGGGGATCTGAAAATGTCATCTGACTGGCAGGATTCGGGTTCTTAGGCTTCCGTCAGGAAAGGAGAGAGACCATGTTAAATCGTCGCAATCTGTTTGCGGCAACTGCGGCGGCGTCCGTAGTTGGGTCTACAATGACCGGCCGTACGGCTGAAGCTAGGCTGCCGAAGAATGACATCGAACCCCGAGGCACTAACGGTCGTTTGGAGCGTTTGCCGCGGCTGGACCTGGAAAGCCAGGAGGATTTTCTCACCGGTTTTCGGACATTCGTCAACACGGACCTGACCGTTGCAGCTACAAAGCGGGCTTTCAAAATACTAAGGGCGAACGGTTTTACGCCACGAGACGATGTTCCTTTAAAACAAGCCCTTGAGCTGCTAGCTGATGATCCCATCATAGGTACTCGCTTCAGGACTTGGACCAGCACGCAGCAAATGATGTGGCAAAATCTTATGGATGAATTCCATGGAAATGCAGAGGCCTATCTTGCCGAGATGGAAGCGGCTGACAATTCCGGCCCTGGTACTCTAGAACTCAATCCGGACATGGATATTCCTAAATATGCTAAATACGAGATACATGTGCAGCCCGGTGGCTATGTAGGAGATCCGTTTGCTGGCCATGTCTACCACTACGGCACAAATAATTTTTACACGGATACGAACCACCAGGATGAGATGCATATCTCAATGGCAAATGCGGTGCCAAGACCTCCTTCGGATGGCAAGGTGCGACGCATTCTTGACCTAGGATGTGGAGTTGGACAATTAACAGTGGCCTTGAAAGAGCGTTTTCCTGAAGCTGAAGTGTGGGGTATTGATGTAGGCGGGCCCATGGTGCGTTTTTCGCATATGCGGGCCGTAGATTTGGGCGTGGACGTTAATTTTGCGCAACGCCTTGCTGAAGATACAAGGTTTCCGGATGGTCACTTCGACATTGTGACGTCGTACATACTTCATCACGAGATACCGGAGGAAACTTCAAAGCAAGTAACTAAAGAGGCCTTCCGTGTGTTGCGGCCGGGTGGGGTGTTCTATCCAATTGATTTTTATACAGGATTGTTTCCCGAGGACAAGAGTCCCTGGGGTAAGGTGCGTTGGTGGTGGACGCACCGTTGGAATCAGGAAGTCTGGTATCAGGAATATGCTAGGTTTGATTTTCCTGCTGCGATGGGCGCTGTTGGGTTTGAGGTCAACGAAAAGGGGCCTCCTGCATGGGCCCGAGTTTCAGGTGTAGACGATACCGATATTAAACAAAACGATATGGGTAACGGGAGTCGACGGCGCTATGGCCGCAACTTATTGGGCGTGAAACCTATTTAACCATTACGAGGACTAAGCTACATACTTTGTGCGAAAGGATTGCAACCATGATGAATCGACGTAAGTATATGACAATTTCCGCTGCTGCTGCTGCTGCTTCGGTCTCGGCGTTTGAATCTTATGCTAAAGGTTTTTCAGGAGATTTTGAACCTCGCGGTACAGATCGCATTTTCGAGCGATTGCCAACTCTAAACCGCGAAAGCGAACTCGATTTTTACACCGGCTATCGAGTGTGGATACAAACTGACCTCAAGGAGGCTGCTCAAGAAAGAGCCAAGGAGATTCTCAGGGAAAACGGTATTAGTCCGTATGCCGACGTTCCCATGGATCAAGTTGTTCGCCTAATGGAGGTAGATCCCATAATGGCCTACAATATACATGCATGGGAGACTACTCAGATTGCCATGTGGCGTTCCATCCAAAACGAGTACCACAAGCACGCTGACATGTATTTAGATGAATTAGAAGCAGCGGAGAAGCTGGGACTAGGCACAATCCAGCTCCGGCCTGACATGCACATACCCGAGTATACCACATATGAGATTCACCTTCAGCCAGGTGGCTACGTTGGAGATCCGTTCGCTGGCTATATTTATAACCATGGTGAGAACGTTGTTTTTCATGGAGGCAACTATCAGGACGATGCACAGGTCAGGTTAGCCAGCGCGGTTCCACTTCCGGAAGACGGGAAAGTCAAGCGCGTCCTCGAACAGGGTTGCAGTTCGGGTCAGTTTTGCGCTGCCCTTAAGACAAGATTTAGGGACGCTGAGGTTTGGGGTGATGACATTGGTGCGCCCATGTTGCGTTATGCTCATATGCGCTCGGTTGAGCTAGGACTAGAAACGCACTATGTCCAGCAGCTATCTGAAGAAAGTCAATTGCCAGACAATCACTTCGATATCGTAACCAATAACCTTTTGTTCCACGAAGTGCCAGAAGATGCCGCTGAGGGCATCATCAGTGAAGGTTTCCGCCAATTGCGTCCTGGCGGAGTCTACTATCCCGTTGATCTGTTTACGGCTAATCCACCTAATAGAACTGCCTATGGTAAGTACTGGGCCTGGCGGGACTACCGCTGGAACGCGGAGGTGTGGCGCATGGATTACATGAACTTAGATATGGCTGCCGTGATGAAAAGAGTAGGATTTATCGTGGATGAAAATGGCCCGCCAGCGCGGCGCGGTGCGCGGCGTAACATTATCGGAATCAAGCCAGCGTAGGTTGTCCGCTTCTGTTTGCGAAGAAAAAGGGGTTCCTAACGGCACCCCTTTTTTTCTTATGACTTTGGCTACGCGATTAGTCTATCTCGGGTTCCGCAAAATTAACGTTATGTTCCGGAAACCATTCATGACCTTTAAGCATATAGTTCCAGTACATGAGTGGTAGGGCGGTTTTTTTTACCCACCAATAGCTTCTGTGTTCTTTGCCAGGGTCAAGCGGGAATGTAGGGGTAACCTTACCGCCGTAGGTGAACTCGGCTAACATAACTTTGCCATAAGCGGTTGTTAATGGGCATGACCCATAGCCATCATATCCTTCCTCTACTCCTCTATCTTGAATGAGGTTCATGAGGTTGCGTACTACCACAGGGGCCTGTTTCCGCACTGCTGCTGCCGTTTTGGAATTAGGTGTTGAGCAAGCATCACCTAATGAGAAAACGTTTGGATAGTAGGTGCTCTGCATTGACTGCTGATTGACATTAACCCATCCGGCTTCGTTGGAGAGTGGACTGTCCTTGACAAAACTGAACGGCTGTTGTGGGGGAGTAGCGTGAATCACGTCATAACTTAGTTCAACTATTTGCCCCTGATTGCCCCCGCCCACCACTTCAAAGCTGGCTAGCTTTTTGGTTCCATCGATTTTAGTTAGATTATGCTGGAAGTGGACATTAATACCGTATCTATCAGCTACTTTTTTCAGTTTCGGTGCAAAGAAGGGTACAGAAAACATTGCTGGTCCTTGGGTTAAGAAGTGCAGTTTACAATGCCTAAGTGCGCTGCGCTTCCGCAGGTGGTCCGCAAACAAGTATGCGATCTTTTGGGGTGCTCCCGGACATTTGATTGGCATTGGCGGCTGAGTGAACAGTGCAGTTCCGTTATTTGGAAAATTCTTTAGGCAATGCCAAGTATATTCGACGGTGTCGGGAGAATAATTGGAGCATACACCGTTCTTGCCAAGCGTTTCTGACAGTCCTTCTATGCCGCTCCAGTTTAGCTCTAAACCAGGACACACAACCAAGAAATCGTATGTTACTTCCGCACCAGAAGTTAACCACACCTTTCTAACTTCTGGATCGAGTGTGGCTGCTCCGTCTTTTATCCAGGTGACATTGGCTGGTATTAGAGTAGATTCCGCACGCTGGGTGGTTCTTAATTTGCATACACCTCCCCCTACCAGGGTAAACGCTGGTTGATAATAATGTTTGGCTGACGGTTCGATAATAGCGATATCGAGGTTGTCGTTCCGATCTAGACGTTTAAGTCGAGCAGCGACGGTGATACCAGCGGCACCACCGCCGATGATGACAATCTGGTGATGAGATTTACTCATGGTGAGGTCTCCTCTGAACTAATAAATAGCTTTTGTATTTCCGTGCCCAAACACAAAACTTTCAGGAATCCAAGGTAGGCTGGAGTGTTCAGTCCAAATTATTCTTTCGCAATTTCTTCTAGTTGTTCCGCGAGCATGCGATCTCCGGCCAGACGCTCGTTTGTGATTCTGAAAATTACTGGACTTAGCAGCAACAGCGCGATCAAGTTGGGAATTGCCATGAGTCCGTTTGTAATATCGGCAAACAACCAAACAAGGTCCAAACCCGCCACGGCCCCAACGGCAACTGCAGCGACATAAATGAACTTAAACGGCACAATAGCTTTCGGGCCCAAGAGATATTCGACGGATCTTTCGCCATAAAGGCTCCAACCAAGAATCGTCGTAAATGCAAAGATCATTAGGCTAAAGGTGACTATATATCCGCCGCCGGCGAAACTAGCATCGAAGCCTGCAGCTGTGAGCGGAACGCCGGTCTCGCCGGTTTCCCAGACGCCGGTAACGAGAATCACTAGCGCAGTCATAGAACAAACCAGGATTGTGTCGATGAACGTGCCTAGCATTCCAATAGCGCCTTGTTTTACGGGGTCGTTAGTTTTGGCCGCAGCGTGAGCGATAGGCGCGGATCCCAGCCCTGCTTCGTTAGAAAATATGCCACGAGCCACGCCAAAGCGGATAGCGGCAGCAATACCGGCGCCCGCAAAACCGCCTGTAGCCGCTGTCCCGGTGAAAGCGTCCGACACGATTAACGTTAGCGCCGCAGGTACATCAGTAGCATGCATACCAAGTACTATTAAACTTCCACCGATGTAGCAGATAACCATGAAAGGTACCAAGCGTCCAGCAACCGTGGCGATACGTTGAACACCCCCTAATAATACCATACCTACTAACACACAGAGTGAGATGGCAACGATGTAATTAGGTATTCCTAATTGAGCCTCAGCAATATCAGCCAGTGAGTTAGCTTGGACAGTGCTGCCAGCGCCGAACGCAGCACAAATAGCAAAAATAGCAAATAAGCTGCCAAGCCATGCCCACTTAGGACCAAGTCCGTTCTTAATATAGTACATGGGTCCACCCAAGTAGCGTCCGTCCTCATCTACCTCCCGGTACTTCACGGCTAATACAGCCTCACCGTATTTTGTTGCCATGCCAAGTAGGGCGGTCATCCACATCCAAAATATTGCTCCTGGACCACCTAGATGGATAGCTGTTGCTACTCCGGCAATATTACCGGTGCCAACCGTAGCTGATAGTGCTGTCATAAGTGCTTTGAAAGGCGAAATTTCACCATTCCCTCCAGCGGTTTCGCCTATCTCTTTGCTGAATAGCAGTCGCAGGGCTTCTGGGAGTCGCCGCCATGGCATGGCTTTGAGGCCGGCTGTCAAGAAAAGGCCGGTACCCAACAATAGGATCATGGTCACAGGCCCCCAAACAAAGGCACTGATCTGCTCAAGTATCGACTGTGTCATTTTCATAGTCTGTCCACTCATCAGTATTTAGGTTTTCCACAAACTCTAAAACGATGCATGGCATTCTGTGATTCGAATGCAATCAGCGGATAATAAACCTCGCGCTACTAGAGGCAAGTCTATGCCGAAAACCAAAGTAGCTAGAATCTATTGTAAGGGGTACGTGTGACTTGCCCCGTTTATGTCGGTAATCCTATATGTGTAGTTGTCGCCTGCTTCCGTGTGACGTTTCAGATAGTCTTCACTAATAGGAACCTTGCCGTGACCACCAGGGATATCGAGTATGTAGGTGGGTTGGCACAAACCGGAAAGACGTCCTCGCAGCATCTTCATCAATTCGCGGCCCCTTTCGATAGTTACTCGGAAATGGGCGGTGCCGGGTGCAAGATCGGGATGGTGCAGGTAATAAGGCTTAATTCTATGTTTCACCATTGTCCGGAACAAGTCCGAAAGAATTTCTGGATCGTCGTTGACTTCTTTTAGCAAAACAGATTGTCCTAGTAAGGGGATACCTTCATCGGCCAAGAGAGCACATGCTATTGCAGCATTATTTGTAAGTTCCGTTGCATGATTACAATGGATAGCTACGAAGATGCTCTTCGAAGATGATTTTAAAACTTCGAGCAATTCAGGTGTGATCAATTCTGGCTTTGCCACTGGGACTCGGGTGTGAAAGCGGACGACGGCAACATGTTTTATGGTGTCAAGTGCTTCCAAGATGCCGTTGATGCGCTTGGGTGATAGCACAAAAGGGTCACCTCCAGTGATGATTACTTCCCAAATATCGGTATTAGTACGAATGTAATTCAGGGCAGCCTCGAGTTCCAAAGTTGTTAGCAGGCCCACGGAGGGTCCCACCTGCTCTCGCCGAAAGCAGAACCGACAGTATACGGCGCAGATCGCTGACGGCATTAGCAGGACACGATCTGGGTAGCGGTGTACTATACCTTTGACTGGGCTGTGGGTTTTATCGCCGATAGGATCGTCCCGTTCAGCTGGGTTGCTGATTACTTCCATTCCAGATGGCACATACTGTCGTGCTAGAGGACCACCATCTACGTCTTCTTTGATAGCCTGCGCTAGAGAAAGAGGTACAGTCGCGGCATATCGATCAAAGACTGGCTCCAGTTGTTTTTTGTCTTTCTTGTTGATCAGGCCGTAAGCCATAAATTGTTTCATCGTGGTAAGAACGTTGGATTGAGAGTTAGTCATGGCGCTGTCTCGTGTGGTTCCGACTTGGTTGGTAAATGATTCCGGCTATGAACAGGTCGGAACCAAGCTCTGAAAAGTATCTGCTGCGGTAATTTCATTCTACCTAAAAATACTTGGCAAACAGGTTGGAGGCTTTACCTGCTAAACCTAGAGCTGAATGCTAATAGCTAGCTAAATGGGACCAAGTGGTTTCTTAACCTCTAAATCTTAAACAGGTGTTCGCGATAAGAACGCCGCAGAGGTTGAGTCTGTTCGGGAGCGCTGCGGTTCGCTCATGCTGGGGGCCGCATTGCCATAACCAATAATGAAAGGTGTAGTAATGATTCTGATGCAAACACCATGGTCTGCTGCAGGCCTCAATGAGGAGGTTGATGCTATTTTGGACCATGCGCACCGTACCCTGGTGGATGATGGCCCTGTACTAGCGTTATTGCCGCATGCCGATGGGCATGAACGGGACGCGGTAACGGAAGTGGATCTAGCTAATACGCTTGGCAAGTTGGCTAAGCGGCATAATCTTTACATTGCAGGGTCGGCGTATGTTTTTGCTGATGGAGAGAAAAGGCCGCGAACTGCGGCGCACCTAGCTGGCCCTGACGGGTCTCTTCTTGCGCGTGCCGCTAAGTTCTTGCCGGACATTGTCGAAGGCTTTGCCGATACTCATAGTGATTTAGGACGAAAAGGGGACTTCCAAGTAGTCAAGACCCCTCTGGGACAGTTGGGGCTGTTATGTGGTGAAGATGTGCTGTGTCCACACATCGTGCGTGCGCTTGTCATGTCGGGGGCTGAGATCATTTTAAACCCCTGCCGAGAGCGCACAGACTCACTATTTGATATTCGTCAGAAAGCTCGGATGGCCCGGGCCTATGAGAATATTTGTTATCTTGCGACCTCGTCGCCGGTAACAGTGACACTAAACAAGACAGCAATAAAGTTACCTCCAGCCACAGCACTATGTGAATGGTGGGGGACAAAAACTGAGGCTCAGGCCGACGAGTCTTTTATAACTGCGACCATGGACCTGGTAACTTTGCGGGAAAGGCGCCAACAGCCAATGGGCAATTATCCCGCTATAGTACGCATGAACCTATATGCCGAAGGGTATAAGAACGAAGCCTCCGCGCCCGCGTCGTCACCTGGAAAAAGAAGTGAATGGCTTAATGAGGGGCGCAGCCGTGTTGTCGCCCAAGCTAAAATATCATCGTCGGATAAACAGACTGAAGACTATTTCGATGTTCTTCTAACGCAAACAGTGACGCATCAGTCGACACATCCTGACCAGCTTATCGAGTTCCGTGAACGTAATCTGAGCAACGCACTGAGAATTACGAGGGGATTTGCTGCCAACCCATCCCTGCGCCTGGTTGTTTTTCCAGAGTTTTTCCTGACTGGTGCGGTGAGTCCTTTGGGTAGTAGTTCGGGTCACATCGCTCATAAGATAGGCATTACTTTTCCGGGGCCGGAAGCAGATCGTATCGCCGAATTTGCGCAGGCGAATAAGACCTATGTAGCCGGGGGAGTCTTTGAATATGATCCCGACTGGCCGCAACGTTTTTTTAACTCTGCTTTTATATTCAATGATGCAGGTAACTTGATCCACCTGTATCGAAAAATTCATTGTGCAGATGTATTCGGACGACTACCCGACACTACACCGGGTAGTGTCTATAACCAATACGTAGACAAATATGGCTATGAACATCTGTTCCCAGTCGCAGACACGCCGCTCGGGAAGCTTGCGACGGTGATTTGCTTCGACATGAATTTTCCTGAAACCCATAGGGCTATGGTGAAGAGAGGGGCTGAGATCATTATTCATCCGACCTCTGAACCCCATAACATTCGCCGCAGGGGCTGGGACATAGCACGCCATGTGCGAGCTTTTGAAAACACTGCGTATGTGCTCACTTGCGGCCATGGGGGTGAGTACCGGGGCTATGACGCCGTTCCGCACGGGACGATGAATCGAGGCTTTTCTAAAGTGGTCAACTTTGATGGTAGCCTTCAGGCTGTCGTTGATGGTCCAGGTGCGACGCCACTTATTGGTGCCCTTGATATGGGCGCCCTACGCCGGGCAAGGGCGAATCCTAAAGTCAATCTCGTCGCTTGGGACGATCCGATAGTGTATCAGAATCAGTATAAAGCGGAACGCGGGGTACCCAACAATTTGTGGGCCGGCGATCCCCTTGATAATCCTTATGAGGACTTTGTTCAGCTAAAAAAGGTAATCGATGTATACAATCGCAACGGTGTTTTTGTTCCACCCGACTCTGACCTTTCTGAAGACGCCAGTAAGCCGGTGAACTAGACCTTAACTAGGAATAAGAAATAAATTGTGGGAGATTGGTGGGATGAAAAGATGGTTTATAGGCATTCTTGCACTGCTATCCGGAATGTTAGGTATCTCTTTTTCAGCAATTGGATTGGAAGGGCCCGTTTTGGTGTTTGGTGGTACCAGTGGCACTGGTCTTGAAACCACGAAATTGCTGCGAGCTCAGAACGTTGCCGTGACAGTCTTCGTGCGGCCTACATCTAATCGCGAAAGCCTAGACTCAATAAACGTGTCTTATGTGTTTGGGGATGCGCTAAATAGAGATGACGTGTATGCAGCTTTTGCAGCTGATGACTTTAGTAGTGTTATTAGTTCATTGGGTGGCCGTCGGGGAGAACCTCGTCCTGACCTAAAAGGTAACCGACATATAACCGATGCCGCAAGAGCCTCAGGGGTAAGGCGGATCATTCAGGTTAGCGCCGTTGGAGCCGGTGAAAATGCACGTCAAGAACCGCCTGAAGGCGCTGGTTTCATGGAGAGGGTGCTGCACATTAAGACGCTTGCCGAAGACTACCTCATCGCTTCCGGTCTTGATTACACGATTGTTCGGCCGGGCGGGCTTCGGCGTGACCCGGCTACTGGTCGCGGTGTGCTTTCAGAAAAGGTCGTAATGGGATCTATTAATCGGTCCGATTTGGGCATACTTATAGTGCAATGTATGAAAGATAATTCCACTATACGAAAGATTCTTCATGCTTACGACCCGCAACTCTCGAGACGGGTAGAGTAAGTATATACAAGTTTAGGTTCTGATTCCGGTTCATCAAAAAGAAACCTCTGCCATGTTGCTGCTACAAACACCGTGGACACCATCCACAATTGAGAAAGGTGCCGGTTCTGCACTTATGCAAATTCGTGGCACAATGATTGGCGATACACCAGCACTCGCTCTTCTTCCCCATGCTGATGGCAGTGAGCATGAGGCGACTTCAGAAAAGGAGATAACTGATGCTCTTGGTGTTGTTGCCAGGGCTCACAATCTTTATCTCGGCGCTTCCGCTTATGTAGTGGTGGGTGGAGAGGCAGTGCCTCGCACGATAGGTTATGTAGTAGGGCCTGAAGGTGACGTTCTTTTGCGTAACGCCAAAATACTTCCCGATACGGTCGAGGGCTATACCGATACCATTGCCGATACATTTAAGCCTGCAGAGCTTTCCGTAGCACGCACGCCTTTAGGGCAAATAGGTCTCTTGTGCGGAGAGGATATGCTTGGGCTACATATTGTCCGCACGCAGACCGTGCGTGGTGCGGAGATTATTCTTAATCCATCTCGTGAACGCAGTGATCATTTGCTTAGAGCTCGTCTATTGGCGCGGACAGCCCGAGCCTATGAAAATCTTTGTTTTGTTGCTATGGCATCGGCGTCGATGGTGACGGTTAACGGTTCTAAAGCACGCCAACCGGCTGTCACTGGACTGTTCCCCCATGTTGGCAAGCCGATTGTCGTTAAGTCTGATGAATCGGTATTAAAGACAAACATAGATCTAGAAGGTTTGCGACGCCGGCGACAACAGCCGTTCATAAATTTTCCGGCCATCGTGCGCATGAACCTATATGCGCCAGGGTACCTGAAGGAGGCTTCAAAACCGAGGTCTTCTCCATCATCGCGCAACGAGTGGATTGTTGAGGGGAATAAGCGTGTTGCTACCCAAGTTGCACCACCCCGAGCAGACATAATAAATAACTATAGTGCGATGATGTGCCAGCACGTAGTCCACCAGTCTAGTAAACCAGAAGAACTAGGGCCAAAGCGTCAGAAGAATCTTGACGATGCATTCGACCTAGTGCGTAATTACGGCGCACGTGCTCCCAATCTTAAACTGGTCGTCTTTCCGGAGTTTTTCTTAACTGGTCCAGTCAGTCCGCTGGGCCATAAGTTAGGGCACATCGCCGATAAGATCGGTGTTTCATTCGCAGGACCAGAAATGGACCAGATCGCCGCCTTCGCGCAGGAGTGCAATGCTTACGTGTGTGGCGGAGTATTTGAATATGATCCTGAATGGCCGAACAGATTTTTTAATACGGCATTTATATATGATGATAAGGGCAAACTGATCCACCGTTATCGCAAGATTCACTGTGGCGATGCGATGGGCTTTCTTCCAGACACGACACCTGGCAGTGTCTATGACCAGTATGTGCAAAAATACGGTTACGAAGATTTATTCCCGGTGGTTGATACACCGATAGGAAAACTAGCCACTGTTATTTGTTTTGACAACAATTTTGGTGAGACACATCGTGCCATGACTCAGAGGGGAGCCGAGATAATAATTCATCCGACCTCTGAACCCCATGGTGCACACCGTACCGGGTGGGATTCGGCTCGCTTGATGCGCGGCTTCGAGAATACGGCATACGTACTGACTTGTGGCCATGGCGGTGAATATTTCTTGCCTGGGCGGGTTGTTCCCAGCTCCCGTGCTCGTGGTTACTCAAAGATCGTTAATTTTGATGGTAGCATACAGGCCGAAGCGGATACCTCTGGCCAAGCACCGCTCAGCGGCAGCATTGATCTAAGGGCGTTGCGTCGCGCCCGCGCTGATATTCAGGCTAACGTTGTACTGTGGGATGATCCGGTGGTCTACGCGACTGAATATGCTAAATCGCCGCGCGGACTGCCTAACAATATATGGCCTGACGACCCCATGGGAAATCCTTACTACGGTGGTGCCGAGATCAAAAAAGTAGTTACTGATTATATAAAGGAGGGTATTTTTGTCGCCCCTGAAAAAGAACAGAGTTCGGCGTCTCCTAAATGATATATTTAACTGATCTGGCCCGCAAAATAGTTTTCTAATCAGCTGCTTTCCCAGTTTACCGCCTTTTCTTCCAACGTCGCTAGTTCGTAGATTGTTCCCGCTTTACCGCCACTAGCGACAAACATGCGGGCGAGCAAGTGATGTGGTCCTGTGCGCCATACGTGAAGCTCCTTACCAAAGCTGGTCTTCCAAACGAATTTCTCACACTCTAGTTTTCCCACAGGTGTTTCAAGTGTCTCCGTTTTTTCGAACCTAGCCGTGCTTCGTAGTTGCATGCCATGACCCAGAGAACGACCGTTCCATGAATTGGAAACAGTATGGGTTAGAACCTCCTGGTAGTCCTTGGTATCTGTTCTAATATAAGCCATTTTCCACGCGTCGTGGGTTATGGGGTGAAAACCGATGCTCATTTTTTGTGGGGCTTCGAACTCCTGATAATCTGCGTCTTGGCTTGTGCTCCAAATGTACGAACATAGACGGTTCTTAATTACTCGACGCAGAACGGTGCCCTGAGATTTACCCTGATAAAACAGGCGCCCCATAGCTTCGATGGGACGCCAGTTAGCGGCCACCATTTGGTTGACGTCCCGTAACAGATCTCCTTTAGGGGAATAGGTGACCGTTCGCAGAGTGCGACTTTCGTCAGGATTTTCCGTTAATAGAAGTCGTTCATACTCCTGTGGTGTGCCCCCTGGCTCGGTGATATCCACTCGTCCACTGATCATCTTGAAACTCATGGCTGATCATCCTCCTAATTTCTATAAGGTACTCTTCATAGGGGCACCCGCAACTACCTCCCTACTGTATGTCGATTCACAAACAGTGGGTAGTGCCCTAGTCCATCAATAACGGTTTCACAAGTTCATCGCCACGTACTCGTGAAGTTTAGATTTTGCGCGGTTTGCTGTATCGCATAAGTTCTTAAGATCATAGAAATGTTGTGATTCTATCGAAAGGCTTGTGTATGGCACGATAAGTATTTGAAGATCTGCTATATTGGTGGTTGACCAAAAGAAAAGTGAGGGGGATTTTATGAAACGTAGAGCAGCGCTCGGTCTTATGGGGTTGGCACCGGTGTTGCCGCCGTTCTGGAACACGAAACCTGCAAACGCGGATTTTCAACTAGATCCAACCAATGCGGAAGATTTGCACCGTATCTACCGGAAGGTTACCTATAGTTACGATGACCGCGTCGTGTATTGGTATATTCAGGCAGTGCGTATGGGGCTAGTAAACAGCGCTTTCATCCCTTTCTGGGAGATGCATGTAGGATTTATTTTTCAGACGGAAAGTCTGAGTGAGTTCAGCTTTCGCAATAAAACGCTTAGCTCAATTTTTTACACTGACCTTGAGACTGGAAAACTTTTGGAAGTTTTCAAGAATCCACTTACTGGTGAGCAAATTTCGGTGCGTCAGCCTGGGCTAAGGCGTAGCGAATCCTGGTACGATCTCGCTAAACAAGTTCGCGAGCCCCAGGAAACAGAAGGCGCCAAAGTTTCTGTTGGGACAGATATAGGTCCCGCTTGGATTATTGGTGATGATGTCTGGGTTTATGGTGACACATCGGTCAGATCCGAGCCAATCAGGCACGGTGGGCTATTGCGCCAGATCAACGATTGGTCAAGTTATCACGCCTCACTGAAGGAAGTTGCAAATCCGAGAGTTAAGAGTGCTAACGCGACTAGAAACTTTGTTGATATTAATACCTGGCCTGCTTGGCTTAACATGGGTGATAGGCCTGGGAATTACGTGTCGCGAGGTATTGGTCGCAAATCTTGGTCGTTAGGTGGTATGCCCGCCCGATGGCAGCAGTTGATGGAAGAGCATTATCCCGAAGTTGTGCGAGATATAGACGGTGCTATTACAGGATAGGGATTGTAGCCCTATGATTAGTCAGCTCTGCGCAAAAAAGAAGGAGAAGGTGCAATGAAAAGTCAGGGGAAGCGCGGTGGGGTTAAGCGTCGGGACTTTATTGCGTCGGCGACGAGTGCTGGATTGGCAGCCGGAACTATCAAGACACCGGCACAGGCTTCATCTCAGGGGGAACGACAACTTGCAGGGTCTATGAAAGCATCTCCTCCCGCTGAGGCTCAGCTTGCTGAAGAATTTGATCCACTCACTGAATATTCTCCAGCGGATGCGCTGAGGTACTTCGTCGAAAGACCTGCTTCTGACTTCATGGTTGACACTATTCGTAGTCTCGGCATCGAATATTTGGTCATTAACGCCGCGTCCAGTTTCCGTGGTTTGCATGAATCTATTCTCAATTATGGAGGCAACACGAAGCCAGAGATTATTACCTGCCTGCATGAAGAACAGGCAGTAGCTTTAGCACATGGGTATTACAAGGTGTCAGGCAAGCCTTTAGCTATCGCATGCCATGGTACGGTTGGTTTGCAGCATGCTGCGATGGCTGTCTACAACGCATGGTCCGACAAGGTGCCGATGATACTGATCGGCGGTAATCACCGCGACGCGGTATCGAGAAGGGTACCCGCCGAATGGGTGCACTCTGCCCAGGACCCCGTGCGAGTCATTCGGGACTATATAAAGTGGGATGATAGCCCAGTTTCTTTGTCTCACTTTTCTGAATCATTTGTGCGTGCCTACCGCATAGCCACCACCCCACCAATGGGGCCCGTTGCTATCTCTCTCGATGCTGAACTACAGGAAGCGAGTATTGATGAGAATGTTGACCTCACAATTCCATCTCTGTCCAACGCTGTGCCCCCTAGGGGCGATGGCTCGGCTGTCGAGGAGGCGGCCCGAATCTTAGTGGACGCAGAAAGTCCGGTTATCGTTGTTGATCGCGCTATTCATAGTGCGTCAGGGTTAACTCTTATGACTAATCTAGCAGAGGCACTACAGGCGCCCGTGCTGGACCGCGGCGGACGCCTAAACTTTCCCACAAACCATTACCTCAATCATACCTGGCGCGCCAGTGCAGCCTTACGCGATGCTGATGTTGTTATTGGGCTGGAGCTGACGGATGTATGGGGCGCTGTGCGGCGTATGCTAGACCTACCTCACCGAGAGGAGGCATCCCGAATTGCCGAGGATGCTAAGGTTATTACAATTGGGCTTGGTGACACTTTTATAAAGTCAAACTATCAGAACTTTGGACGCTATTATGCTGCTGACTTATCCATTATCGGTGATGTTGAGGCAACGCTGCCATCGCTAATCGATGCGATCCGACAGCAGACCTCGCGGTCGCGACGGGCGATCATAGCGGCACGTCAACCCTGGTTACGAGACGCCTTCGAGGAGATGCGTAATCAGAGTCTAGATTCTGCTCGGTATGGATGGGCGGCTAGTCCAGTTAGTACAGCCCGTATCTGTATGGAGTTATGGTCTCACATCCGTGAGTTGGATTGGGGCCTAGTTTCCGGTGTTGGCTTTTGGAATAATTGGCCGCGGCGCTTATGGAACATGACGGAACCGCACCATTACATAGGAACATCGGGAGCCGGCGGGTTAGGATACGGTGCTCCAGCAGCTGTTGGAGCTGCCCTAGCTCATAAAGCTGCAGGACGCATTGCTATTAACCTTCAGAGCGACGGAGATCTTCTCTATGCACCCGGAGCGCTTTGGACTGCCGCGCACCATAGTGCACCTATGTTGACCGTCATGCACAACAACCGCGCCTATCACCAGGAAGTAATGCATGTACAAAGAATGGCTTCTAGACGTCAGCGTGGTCTCGATGGTGCTGCTAAAATCGGTAACGTTTTTGAGGATCCTTTTGTCGACTTTGCGTCCCTGGCAAAAAGTTTTGGTGTTTGGGCTGAGGGCCCCATTGAAGATCCCGACGAGCTCGGTCCTGCCCTGCGCCGAGCCATTGAGGTGGTGGTTAACGGGCAGCCCGCTCTTGTAGACGTTGTGGCTCAGCCTAGATGAATATTCTTGGAACCATCGCTAAAGCCGGCGTTGCCGGTTTCGCCTTCACGTTTGTTTATGGTGCCTGCCATGCTCAGGACTCTGATCTAATCGGAGCTCGAATGACATATTCTGCTTACGGTTGTGCGCAGTGCCATGGCGATGTTGGGCAGGGAGGTGCTGCGGGCCCCCGTATAGCACCAGACTCCCTGCCGTACGCTGCGTTTAGAGATGTAGTGCGACGGCCTTACGGGGTTATGCCGGCTTACTCGCCGAGGGCATTGAGTAGGGAGGTTCTGCGCCAGATTTATGATTACGTGCAGTCGATAGAACCACCACCCGAACTAAAAAATATTCCAGCCTTACAACTCGATTGATTACTAGAAAACCTATTACACTTGGTCAGAAGTTCGGTAACGGTCCGAACCCATCTTTGTAGTAGGTGCGATGTAAATTCCCTTCTCAATGTACCCATCTATGACTTCTCTTAAGAGGTTGGCACCGATATAAGGGTTATCGTATGGGTCGCCAGTCCAACCGTTAGAGGGAAAGCCAATATTGGGGCTGTAGTTGGTGGCGTAGGTCCCGGGGTCGTTCCACAACATGAAATTGGAGCGAGGATTGGAGCGCGCACGTCGCAAAGCAGTTAGGTCGATGTGGCCCCGAAAAACCACTGGTCCCGGGCCGTCTACCGTACCCTGCAGGGTGCCGTCAAAGTTAACTATGCGTGAATGTCCACGGCGGAAAAACGTCATGTGTTCAGAATCGGTGGCCCTGTATTCGCCACCGTCCATTGCTGAAATCATGTAAACACCGTTCTCGAATGCTCTGAGGCGCCGTGCATTATCCCAGGCACGGCGACCCTCACCACCATGAGGCTCTGATGTGGAGTGCATTATCACCTCAGCGCCGGCCCTGCGTAAGCCAAAGGCTACCTCAGGATGCATGTTATCGAAGCATATCATATTAGCTAGTCGACCAATTGGAGTGTCGGCTACTGGAAATAGGGCGTCATAGCCAAATAGTTCCAAATATTGGTCGAGAATGCTACCGGGAGTAGTGTCCGGCAAAAACCCCCAAATGTCGGCACATTGGTTCTTGCGGTATGTGTGTACCAGATTACCCGTGTCGTTTATTAGAAAAGCCGAGTTAAAAACTCGCCCCGGCAGTTTCGGGTGTACCTCGAAGTTCTGAAAGGCCACGTAGACATTGTGGTCTTGAGCAAACTTACCAATTTTGTCAAATACCTCATCGGGATGGGTTATAGCCATGCGTTCCAAGTCCTGCACTGTGCGCTGGATGCCGCCTATGCCGCCAGGACCAGTTAGCCAAAATTCAGGAAACACAACTAATCGAACAGATGGCAGACTAGCTCGGGTGCTTGCGGATGTCAGGTGTTCATCCAGGTTCATGCGGATTATCTGCCGTGGATCCGTATTACCACCGATCGGGATAAGCCTTGCAACGGTCTGGATTAGAAGAACGTCATATTGTTCCTCATACTGATCCCGGCTAGGGCCACGGGCCGCTGTTTCAGCCTTAATGCGCCGGTCCGCCTCTCCGAGCCATTCAATGCGGTTCGAAGGTGCGTTGCTGGCAAGTGGCTCTGTCTCATTCCATGCGTGGTAACCTCGACCATAGACATCTGCCCTCAGAATGGCTGGTAAACTGCCCTCTGGCGTCGCGCGGCTACGTCGCAAGAGTTCCATATCAATGTCAGGAATTACGAAGGTTTCGCCTCCGCGCAGGCCAGTTTCCCTTTTTTCCCAGTGATACAAGGCCGTGGCTGCCGGCAGGTGCACAGTGCGGCCTCCGTCTTTCATCTCAGACGGACTGGCAACCGCTACATAGGCTCTATTTTCTCCCGCCCGGCCGAATCGAGATAGATTTCGACTGTCGAACTGGTGGTCGGAGCGTTCGATGCTAGGATTCAAAATAATCTCCGCCCCGTTAAAAACTAGCGAGCGGGCATATTGAGCAAAATGGATATCCTCTCCCACAAGCAGCCCAATTTGCGCGAATGGCAGCTTCGCAACGGGAAACTGGCCGATCCGGCCCAGAGCGGATGTAGTGTCCGTAAAACCCTCGATGAGGTCAGGTGTGATCTTAGGCATGCGCAGCAGTTTCTTTCCGCTTGGTCCTATCAAGAAACCGATAGACTGCGGAGCTTCTTCACTAGCAGCTCGAATCACTAAAGAGCCGGCCAAATAGATATTGTAAGCTTTTGCGATGGCACTTATCGCTGCCATTGCGTCCATCTCGCTCGGTGCACCATCGTCTGAGAGCGGACTGTGGGGCAGCAGTAGCAGGACGTCCAGATCAGTCTCGAGAGACTGCCGCTGAGCTTCCCTTTCAGCGGCTTTGACGAGAGCATCAAGATCGTTGGTAGCGGTCGGGGCCCAAGGCGCTTGGGTCAATATGAGCATGGCGATCTCCCATCTCCTGCATCCGGTCACCGGACTTCTCTGCAGCAGCCTACGTCATTATGTTGTCAGGGGCGAGAGTCGTTTGCCGTTCGGATTTAGTTTGCTTGATGATCGTTTTGAGCCTCTATTCTTCTTCGGTGAACCACTGCAAGACTAGCGTTACGAGCACAAGTCTTCTAAACAAAGACCGGCTGTCCGTTGCCGGGAACAATGTCCTTACTTTTCTTTGCTTGATTTTTTGTCAAAATGTTTTGGAGGGGACCCCAGCGAAAGAAAAGTTGCTGGCGCCAGAATCATGATGGCAGCTGTGACATAAAGTATCGGGTCGTAGCTACTATTAATGTCATAGCCGTACCCGTACACTGGTGGCCCAACGGCGAAGCCAACGCCAAAAAACATGTACTGGGTTCCATAAACCACGCCATAGTGTTTCATGCCAAAAAACCGGCTCACCAAATACGCGATGAGGTCGTATTCTGCGCCGGTGGCAAGGCCTACCAGGGCTACGGAGACAATGACACCGGCGGGCCCCAACCCATCCATGGTTAGCAATAGGCAGCTAATGAATGTTGGAGTGAGAACACAGAATGCCACAAGGGGAGACCACAAATAGTCAAGCAATACACCGACTAACAAGCGTCCAGTAATGACCATGACGCCGAGCAATCCAGCATATCCAGCAGCAACGGAAGGGGTATACCCCATGTCAGTTAACATAGGCACGAGATTGGGAATGATGCCGCCGAGGGCAAACGAGGTACAGAGTAGACCAAAAGCGAGGACCCAGAACTTGTAGCTACTCATTGATTTACGCAGGTTGAATCCGTACAAGGCTTGATTATTAGTTGTCCTAGGTTTCTGTTTGGAAAGGTTGTGGGCGGGTTGCGGGTAGGGGTGGTCCCTCAATAATAAGAAGAGGACGGGAAAGGAGAGTGCTAACGTAACGACCGCCAGGCCAGGATAAGCTATTCGCCAACCAAAATTTTCGATCAACCATGAGGCATAACGCGGCAACACTGTTGCGGCAAGACCAGTACCGGCTAGCATTAGACCCAACGCAATCCCTCTTCTTTTGTCAAACCAAGTGTTGATGATACGGGTATAGGTGATCGGCATGGACCCCGCCGATAGAACTGCGGTTGCAATTAGAATCGCATAAAAAGTCCAAATTGAGGACGTTACGAACGCCACACAACTAAAAAGGGTGGCAAAAATCACTGTGGACACCAAAGCTAGACGCCGTGCTCCGTAGTTATCAAGTAATCTGCCAACTATAGGAAGGACAGAAAGGGCGCCGAAGGAATAGAGAGTGATAGCAAACTGGATATCTCCGCGTGACCAGGTGAACTGGTCTTGAAGCGGTACGATAAATACTCCGAATGTATAGAATAATACTGCTGATACGCCGCATCCGACACCGATAGAGGATGCCAAAATAATCTTCCAGCCGCGGGTGAATTCTCTTTGCTGTTGTTGATCAGCCATTATTTCCAATAGTGTTACTTGTCACTGATTCGGAGTAGACGAAAAATTATCTTGGGTTGTTCGTACGCCCCACTCTCTAACATCTCACTATCAAGCATCGGTGCTACTAAATTGTACATAACCTGCGGACGGCCGCGCTCTAATTCATAGAATTGAAGGCAGCTTTGGTGCCGGCTGAATACATTCTTTAACGGCATCCTCGAGTGAAGTACGGTCTTCCCAGAATTTCGCGATGAAACGGCGTCCACTTACGTTTTTTCCTTCATCAGAGCATAGCCACAACGTTGGCTGGACCATGAGGTCGGGGGAGAGGAGCTTTCCGTCCGCTCCGTGTCTGTGGTCCGGTGGTAACAACTCGGTGTCCGTAGCGCCTCCCGGGAGCAGAACGTTTACCGTAACGCCAGTTCCTTCAAGGTCATCGGCCCACGCACGGCTGAAGGCTTCCAAGGCGGCTTTGGAGGCACCGTAAGGGGAATATCCTTTACGGACCATTGTAATCGTACTGGTCGAAATATTTATGATTGTACCTTTTCCAGCCTTAATCATATGGGGTGCGGCAGCACGGCTCATGTAAAATGCACCATTTACGTTGGTATCAATGATTGTTTTCCAGGCGTCTACCGAAGCTTCCCAAAATTTGGTTGGATCCGTATTGAAGGTTTCACTGATTAGGCGCATGCCCCGCCCGGCATTATTGATAAGGCCATACACCTCTCCAAAAGTTTCCAATGTTTTAGCGACGACCGTTTCGCACATGTCAGGATTAGTTACGTCCGCTTGATGGGCAAGCAGCCGGCCGGGTTCCGCGACCTGCTCTGCCTCTTGTTCGACTGCATTCAACTCGCTTTTTTGGCGCGCGCTTGTTATTACTACTCTTGCGCCATGTTCCAGCAAGGCGAGGGCCATGATGCGGCCCAAACCGCGTCCACCGCCGGTTACAATGATGACGCGGTCTGCAAGATTTGGAGAAAAAGTAAAGTCGGTCATGCGTGGTTTTCGACCTGCCTGCGCACAAAGTCACCTATTGTGTCATTCAAAATCTTATCTGCCTCTGGATAAGCTTGATGGGCGTGGGGGGCCCCTTCGATCACCACGTATTCAGCATGAGGGATGCCTTTCAATATTACCTGACCGACTCTGTCGCCTGTCATCAAATCTTCCTTGCCGCCCATGATAATGAGAGTGGGCTGGTCAATTTTGTTCAGTTCGCCAGTCGTATCATGCTTAAGGCATGCTGTGATAAATTTGTTATGTATGGGCTGGTTATTCTTGATCATCTGCCATGGTCCATTGGGGCTGATTATTCTGCTGTGGTTCTCATGATAGTGCTCCGGTGTATAACAGAACAAGGCGGCACACATCTGATAGGCTTCGAAGCCGATTTTTTCATGCAGCATATCGAACAACCTTAATTGGTCGCCCAGGTAGTGATCGACCTTAGCCCAAGGGCCAAACATTGCTAGGCTCAAAACGTGGTCGTGATGATTGATAGCCATCTTTTGCCCGATCAGGGCGCCCATGCCTCCTAGCCCGACCACATGGGCTGAGTTTAATTTGAGGTGTTCCAAGAGGCTAGCAGCATCGTCGGCATAAAGATCTGTTGAGTGCTCAATCTCAGGAGCATTCTCTGACTCACCGATGCCGCGATGATCGAAATAGATGAGTTGGTAATTTGCCTTGGTCAGACTATGTGGCAGGAACATCGACCGCCCATGGCAAATTGTACCCCAGCCGGTCATGCACAAGACGGGCGGGCCGTGGCCCTGTGTCTCATAGTACATTCGATGACCATTGATGTGCGCGACAGGCATAGTGTTTCTCCTTAATCGACAATAGACGCCTTATTGAGGGTTGGTGACAATCAGGCTTCCACTTTCGTGTACGACAGCACTCTGACCGGACAGTAAGACTGTAGTGCTGTCGGGCTGTTCTATGACGCACGGGCCAGCCAATTGATCACCCGACCCCAATAACGAACGGTTATATATGAGACAGTCGGTGAATCCATCGGTTTCACGAAACCACACAGACCGTTCTCCGATTAATGCAGTCTCGGCGCCTCTTCCACTTTTTACATTCACCGTTTCTGGAATTTGAATACGCCCGATACCCCGTACCCTAAGGTTGACGAGTTCTACAGGCGCGTCTTCAGCTGCGTAGGTATAGAGTTGCTTGTGGAGCAGATGGAATCGACCAATTAGAACGTCCATAAACTCGTGGTTGAAGGTTCCGTCCGGGCAATCCACTGACAACTCAAACCCTTGATTTGCGTACCTTAAATCAGCGTACCGCTCGATCTTTCTTGAATCGGTCGAGACTTGTTCTAGCTGTAGCCAACGACTAGCCTCATCATTGAGTTCCTTATAGGTCCGATCGATCGCTTCAAGATCGTACTCGGGAGGTTTCTGCAGACACGTCCGCACATAGTCGTTTTGAAGATCGGTAACAAGCAGTCCCAAAGCCGCAACAACACCAGGTGCTCGCGGAATGATGATCTCTGGAATGTCGAGAAGTTGAGAAAGACGGCCGCTGTGCAATGGTCCCGCTCCACCGAGCGCAACCAGCGCAAAGTTTCGCGGATCATGCCCCTTCTCAATTGATACGACGCGAACTGCGCCAGCCATCACGTTGTCAAGAATTTCTATGATGCCCTCGGCTGTTGCCTCCACCGTCAGCCCCAGCGGTTCAGCAATCTTCTTTTTAATTGCGTGTTTTGCCGCTTCTGTATCCAACTGTATTTCCCCGCCAATCAGCGTGGGTGGTATCCTCCCAAGTACCAGGTTGGCGTCCGTGGCCGTAGGCCGGGCACCTCCTTTTCCATAGCAAGCTGGGCCCGGATCAGCACCGGCGGAATGAGGCCCAACAGTTAAAGCGCCGGTCCGGGAAACCTCTGCAATACTGCCTCCTCCCGCACCGATCGTATGAATATCCAGCATGGGCAGATTGAGCGGAAAATCCCCCACTTGACTTTCCCGGGTGAGTCCAACATTTCCATCCTTGAGCAAACATACGTCGGCACTTGTACCACCTACGTCGATTGAGATAAGTTGCTTCCGTCCTGCGGACACTCCAATGTGGCGCGCGCCAATTACACCTGCGGCTGGGCCGGACAGTGCCAAATGCGCCGGCTGGTCCGCGGCTCCTTTAGCGCTCGCGACGCCCCCATTAGATTTCATGACAAACAAAGGTCCGTTGTATTTTGCGTTCTTTAGGCGGTCTTCTATCCTTTGAATATATGCCCCTACTTTTGGCAACAAATATGCGTTCATAACCGTAGCCATCGTTCGTTCGTATTCGCGAAACGCGGCGGTTACTTGACTTGAGATGACTGTCCTAATGTCCGGTGCAACAGAGTTGCCTATTTCAGCAGCGCGGCGTTCGTGCACGGCATTGTTGTAGGAGTGAAGAAAGCATATGGCGATAGCTTCGGCTCCCTGGGCAATTAGGTTCTCAATCGCTTGCCGGCAATCTTTCTCGTCAAGTTTCCTTAGAACTTTTCCAGACGCATCTAATCTTTCTGAAACTTCCGCAATCATCCAAGGTGGTACCGGACGTTTTGGCTTTACCCAGCTAAAAATATTCTTATCCCGCGGCGCATCATGTCGTCCGATTTCCAGGACGTGTCTGAAACCTCTTGTAGTGATTAGACCGATTATAGAGCCCTTTTTTTCCAATATGGCGTTGGTGGCGAGGGTTGTGCCATGGAAAACGCGTTCAATGTGTGAGACCTCTTGATTGTTTTCACTGAGGAAGAGTTCAATTCCCTTAAGTAAAGCGATAGTTGGGTCTTCGGGAGTGGATGAAATTTTTGCAGACCACAGCTCAGCGGAATCCAAGCCCACGGCGACAATGTCAGTAAAAGTACCACCGGTATCAATTCCAATTGCAAACTTCATGGCTTAGCCATTCGATGACTACAAGGGTACTTCTTTTCGGATATGGCTGGTCGCGTCCTTATCCATAGCCATATCTTCGTCGATAATAACGCCGTAATCGGTTTGCGCGGCTTCGCGACTAACCATGCCGCAGCGGGTATCGTCCAATACGAGCAGAGGATCGCGTTCGTATGGATTCCCCCAACCCCCGCCTCCGCAAGTCATGGCTCTTAGAACATCACCTTCCAGTAGCTTTAGATTGTCGCCTTTCGCGGGAAGGTCCTTCGAAGAAGGTGTGTCGGGATTGAGTATGAACCGTCCTGGTCTACCATAGTCACCGCCCGCAACACCCCAAGGCGGATACAGCACATTGTCCATGGTGTGGCGGGCGATCAATCCATCACGCAGGATTCGGTAGTCTCGTATGATTCCACATCCGCCCCTGAATTTTCCAGGCCCGCCAGAGTCCATATGAATGGCGTATTGCTCGACTCTGAATGGAAACTCAAGCTCGCTGTATTCCACCGGCATATCTCGCTGTCCAATATAAAATATTGCATCATGCCCATCCGCAAATGGGCGTGCACCGTGGCCGATCGCAAGTCCATCGAATGCAAACCCGAACTGACTGGGGTTGTCTTTAGGCCACCGGTAGGTGACGATAGCCATGTAAGGTGATGACGCTGGCACTCGTCCTTTACTTGCTTTGCCAATGGCACCAAACAGGCAGCTGTTCACGCGAAGCCACGTAGCTGTGCGTTGTCCTAATGGCGCCGGAAATTTCGGGTCGAGGATACTTCCTTCTCGGATATGGACCTGACCAAGGGCTCTACAACAACCATCGTTGGTAAGTAGGGTTGGATTGTATGACATTGCGTAAACACCTAACATCAACTTAGGGACGCTTTCATCCATGATGAAATTGAGTGTACCTCTGCATTGATTATCGCTCTTGGTAAAATCAAACGATAGATTGTCTTTCTTCTTTGTAAGTGTCAGTCGTATCGCAAAAGATCTATCTTGATAAACGTCACCGTCTAGCCAGTCCTCGAATGAATAGATTCCGTCCGGGATATTATCGTCAACGAACTGTCTTATTCCCTCACAAGTCTGTTCAATCAGACATTCGAAGGCACTCATGGCAACATCTTTACCGAACCGTTCGCAAATTTCCTTAATTCTGGTTTCGCCAAGTCTTACTGCCGCGATGAGCGCCCGGACGTCACCCTTGAGTGTATCGGGGTAACGCGAGTTGCGAACGAAGACCTGAAAAAGCTCTTCGTTTCTGATCCCTTCCCGTTCCAGCCGTGTCGGGGGCATGATGATTCCTTCGTGATAGATCTCTGTAGACAGAGGAGAATTGCTGCCCGGAGCTAATCCTCCAATGTCTTGCAAATGACCCCAGGCTTCGCTGAACGCCACGAGATTGCCTTCATAAAAAACAGGGGCTATCAACACCAGATCAGGCGAATGAGATACTCCGCCACGGGATGCATAGCAGTCGTTGTACCAATAGAGATCTCCGGGTCTCATATCTTCCGGCGGGTAGTGTTCGGTAATGACGTCAATGATGTTTGCACCTAACGGCAAGTCGGTGCCGGAGACCATTCGTCCATTACGATCGAAAATAGCGGCGAAATAGTCGAGTTTTTCGCGAATACTCTGGCTCATCGAAGTTCGTTCGATAAGTGTCGCCATTTCCTGTCGGGCGGATCTAATAGCCCCCTTTATCACCTCCAGCGTGACGGGATCCACTTTTTAACTCTTCCTCTTATCCAGCGTTATATTACCTGGTGAGTGATTTCATTAATTGAAATGCGCCAGGTTGGTGCTTTGCACGGCAACCTCTCAAACATCACTACATTGGCCGACATACTCGACTGGAAACACGGTCACAAGAATTCCTAAAGTTCGCGTTGCGTGCTTTCACGGTTACGTAGCCCCTCACAATGTAACAAATGTATGCTAGGATATACAGTAGAACCAGGCTTCAAGTTCAGTAAAGGACTATTAGAATGAGCTTCTGGGCCCCTGCAGCAACCATTGACGATGCTCACTATATTGATTTCATTGAAAGCTTAAAGCTGTTCTCTATGAGAAAGTTAGAGCAGCATGTCCGCGCCATCTACTTGCATAAGGAAAAGGAATTCGAGAAGAGGAACGGGCGAAAGCCTGCGACCTACCAGGAAGTTGAAGAGTTAGTTGGCCAATCTCCGGTTAATCGAACTAGAGAATTCTTGGATCGTTGGACACAGGACCAGATGTGGGACCGCATTAGGCACACGTATGAATCACAGGCAGACAAGTTGATCGAAGAACTGGAAGACTATCAGAGCAAAGGGCCGGGCTCCATAGAATTGGATCCCGAAATTGAACTTCCAGATTACTATGCTGGGCAGGACTTTCATCTGATGCCAGGTAACTATGATTATGATGACTTGATGGGATACGTCTTCGACTACGGCGTTAAGGTCTTTTTTTTCGGTGTGAATGATGATGGCAAAACCCAGCGCCTGCTTATCCAAAAGGCGGCAAAGCTAGTAAATCGAAAGATTGAAAGGGCAATGGATATTGGCTGTGCAATAGGTCAGGATACGCTACCGATCAAAGAAGTCTGCCCCGATGCAGAAGTATTCGGTTTGGATCTTGCAGCTCCGATGCTGAAATTTGCACATAAGCGGGCCGTGGAACGCGGAGTAGATGTAAAGTTTGTGCAGCGTCTGGCCGAAGACACAAAGTTTCCCGACGGGCACTTCGACCTGATTTTTTCAATGCAGCTTTTTCACGAGCTGGATATCCCGGCCATGAACGCAATCATGAAAGAAGGACGGCGCATTTTAAGGCCTGGTGGAGTATTCGTAATAGCCGATATTCCGAGGACGGTAAATATTACACCTTACAGGCGCTGGCTGCGGGAATGGCAGGTCCATAACAATAATGAACCGTACATGACCACGTATACTGACTCCGATATCCCCCAAATGTTGAAGAATACAGGTTTTCAAAATGTCCGGGAGGACATGGCATACGAGCCTGTTCCCGGTGGATTGTTTCAGATCTATTTCCAAATTGGTGAACGGTGAGATTCCGGAAGTGGTTGAGGCGGATTTAGAATTTCTCGTAAATGCGGATCGGTCTCATTTTCATCCGAATACCGCTGCGCATATAATTGAAAGTCAGGGAGCAAAGTTCTTCCTAAAGGGCGACGGTGTATATTTAGAAGATACAGATGGTAAAAAGTATGTGGATGCCTATTCGGGGATGGGGAATGTAATTCTTGGACATGGTCATCCCTATGTTATTCAAGCCATAAAGGACCAACTTGACGAACTTTGTTATGTGCCGGCCTTTTTTGCCTACGGCAATTCCCCGTCTGCACTTCTGGCCCAATCGCTGGCAGACATTTCGCCGAACGGGCTCAACCATGTACAGTTTGCAAACTCTGGATCTGAGGCCAATGAGTTAAGTTTTAAGCTGGCGCGACTGCATCACACTGTCAGGGGTAAAGCCGAAAAGATCAAATTCATAAGTCAACGAGGTGCCTACCACGGTGCCACCTACGCCGCCATGTCTGCCGGCGGGATTCCGTCGTATCAGCAACATTTTGGACCGATGATGGATGGCTTCATATTTGTAGATATGCCAGATATTTATCGTAGCACATCCGAAAATGTCGGTGCGGATTGCGCGATAGACCTTGAGCGGACCATTTGCAGTGAAGGTCCAGAAACGATCGCGGCCTTCATTATTGAGCCCATCATGGGGGTGGCGGGGCATCTGATCCCACCACCGAATTACTATCCCATGGTGCGGGAAATCTGCAATCGTTATGATGTCTTGCTCATCGCTGATGAAGTAGTTTGCGGCGTAGGCCGGACAGGAAAGTTTTTCGGATTAGAGCATTGGAGCGTCGTACCGGACATAATGACGTTGGCCAAAGGCATTACATCCGGCTACCAACCACTAGGTGCTACGGTGATTAGCGATGCCGTGTGGGAGTCGGTTCTCGCTGTAGGTGCGGACTACGTTTTTCCGCACGGCACTACTACCAGTGCGCACCCGGTTTGCTGTGCGGCTGGATTGGCAACTTTGGAGGTGGTTCAACGGGACAATCTTGTCCAAAGATCGCATGAACTTGGTAAATATATGCTTGATAACTTTGAA
>Ga0315336_1000621_pt1 | contig 90349 bp, 72 predicted proteins | sample ASW5metaG_FD_204512 | JGI IMG/M metagenome (GOLD analysis project Ga0315336, IMG submission 204512) | Ammonia-oxidizing marine archaeal communities from Monterey Bay, California, United States - ASW #5 | ecosystem: Environmental > Aquatic > Marine > Intertidal zone | place: USA: California...
CGGTATTCGGGTAGAACCTTGCTCGAGAGCGAGACCGAAAATCCAGCTTGACGGAACTCCTCAGCCACCTCTTCCTCGTGGGCCGGATTGGCATAGGCATGAAGAAAACAGATGGCGACAGTCTCTACACCCGCCTTTTTGATCTTTTCAACCAACGGCTTCAGGTCGCTTCGCACTAATGGGGTAACCACCTCACCACGCTCATTGAGTCGCTCTCTTACCCCGAACCGGAGACGCCTCGGAACCAGGGGCGGAGGCCTGCGGTAGGCAAGGTCGTAGAGTTCCTTCCGATTTTGGCGGCCAATCTCGATGACATCCTCGAATCCCTCGGTGGTAATCAGAGCTGTACAGGCCCCCTTTCGGGTAAGGAGGGCATTGGTCGCCACGGTGGAACCATGTGTCAAATCTACTGCCTCGAATTCCTCCTCCCGGGCAAGGTCGGAGAGCCCCTGAAGAATGGCACGGGCAGGGTCTTTCGGCGTGGAAGGCACTTTGTGCACTCGCACCCGGCCTCCGCTGATAACTATGAAATCGGTAAACGTACCGCCCGTGTCCACCCCAATTCGGACAGTTTTTCCACTACTTTTCCGGTTCAAGATAGCCGCCTTTTCGATGTCAGCGCCGCCGCTCTCGCCATGCCTCGGGATTCAGGAGATTGCGCGGGCGCTTCCCGGACAGATACGCACGCACGTTCGCCACCACTCGAGCAGCCATGTCTTCTACCCCTTTATCAGTCGATGTACCAATATGAGGAAGCAACACGACATTATTCATCCGAAAAAGGGGCGATTTTTGAACTGGCTCTCGCTCGTAGACATCCAATCCCGCACCTCCCAAATGCCCGGAGCGCAGGGCACGGACGAGCGCCCGCTCATCCACTACCGCCCCACGTGCCGTGTTGATGAGGATCGCACCCTTCTTCATCCTGGCAAGCTCCTCCTCGCCAATCAGGTGGTGCGTCTTCTCGTTCAGGGCAACGTGCAACGAAACAAAATCCGATTTGGCGAGAAGGCGACCTAGCGAAAAATACCGTGCTCCGAGTAACAACTCTTCTTCCTGGGTTCTTCTTCTCTTGCTCCAATAGCAGACATTAATCCCGAACCCGCTCGCCATTCGAGCAAGGGCCGAACCAATCCCTCCCAAGCCTATAATGCCCAATGTGCCGCCCGCGACGCTCTTTCCTTCCAGAAGATACGGAGTCCACCCCTTCCAACTGCCCGCACGTGTATAGGCGTCCGCTTCAGGGATTCTCCGGCAAACGGCGAAGAGTAGCCCCATAGCTAGTTCCGCTGTTGGGCCCACAACCACACCGGGCGTGTTGGTGGCCAAAATTCCGCGCTCTGTTGCAGCGGTCAGGTCAATGTTATCAAAACCAGCTCCAAAATTTGCCGCCAAGCGCAAACTTGGGTTGGCATCCATGAACGCCCCATCAATTAAGTCTTCTGTCATGGTTATGGCAACAACAGCCCCTCGCATCGCACGCCGGTAAGCGGCGGCCGACGGCGCGGAGGTCCGCCCGTGCACAAGGAGGTCTGAGAATTCGCGAAGTTTGTCAAAGTTTCCCGGGCGAAACCACCTGGAAAGATACACACGCGGAAGACATTTTTTGTTTCGGGCGGAGCTCATTTCCTAAGCACCGCAAGAGCGCTCCCGATCCGGTCGAGTGCTTTTTCAAGATTTTCGACACTGGTGGCGAAGCACATTCGCAGGTGATTGGCTGCGTGGACTCCGAAGGCCGAGCCCGGTAGCGTTGCCACACCTACCGATTTCAATAAATGCTCCGACAACTCCTCGGCGCTCATGTCCACCTGACTCACATTGGGAAATGCATAAAAAGCACCGTCAGGCGATTCACATGAAATTCCGGAAATCTCGTTCAGGCCCGAGATGAACAAATTCCGTCGCCGCTTGAAGTCTGCCATCATGGCCCGGCTCTCCGATTGGTCGTCAAGGATGGCCTTAGTACCAGCGAGCTGGACAAATGGGGGAACGCAGCTGACCGAGTTGGTGATGAGCTGTGTCAGCTTGTCAGCAATCTCGGTCGGGGCTGCCACGAATCCCAGCCGCCAGCCCGTCATCGCGTAAGTCTTCGAGAACGTCTCAAGCATGATCGTACGCTCCCGCATCCCGGGAATAGTGGCGAGGGATACATGCTCCCCCTCAAAGAGCATGTGCGCGTACACTTCGTCGGAAAGAACGATAAGATCATTTTCGACGGCGATATCTGCGATTTTCTCCAGTTCCGCTCGCGTCAAGGTGCCGCCTGTCGGGTTATGCGGATAATTGAGAATTAGTAATCTGGTACGACTCGTCACACGCTCACGGAGATCGGCGACCGTGAAGCGGAAGTTATTTTTTTCGAGAATGGGCAAAGGAACCGGCTTCGCTCCGGCATAGAGGGCAACGGATTCATACACCGGAAAACCTGGGTCCGGGTAAATGACCTCGTCACCTGGTCCTGCAAAGGCCATGATTGTATAGTACAGAAAAGGCTTTCCGCCCGTTCCGACGACAATCTCGTTGGGCTCGTACTCGCCCCGACCCATTCGCCTAAAGAATTCGCAGCATGCCTCTCGTAGATCGAGCAACCCGGCAGAGGGTGCGTAATGCGTCTGCCCGGCTTGAAGCTGGGCGTAGGCCTCGCCGACGATGTTCTTCGGGGTATCAAAGTCAGTGTCACCAATCTCGAGGTGGACAATATCGTGACCCTGGCGCTCAAGTTCCTTAGCCTTTGCCAGGACAACGAAAGAACTCTCCGTCTTCAACAAACTCATCCGCTCGGCGAAACGCATACTCCCCTCCTTCTAACCAGAGTGCCACTCCAGTACACCGCAATCAGCCAGAACCACCAAAACCTCAGGAAGGGGAAGTCCAATGACATTTGTGTAACTCCCCATAACCCTATTGACAAGGTGGGCTCCAGCGCCCTGAATTGCATAGGAACCCGCCTTGTCTATGGGTTCTCCACTATCAACATAGCGATCGACTAAATCCCCGTCCAACGCGCGAAAACTTACATCGGTCTCGACCACTTGTGTCCGCCCTGAATTGCTCGTCACCACCGCGAAGCCAGTCAGAACCTGGTGAGTACGCCCAGATAGGCGGGAGAGCATTCGGCGGGCAGTCGCAGCATCAGAAGGTTTTCCAAACACCTCCCCTTCTAGCACGACCACAGTATCCGCCCCTAATACTGCGGCCTCTGGCCGCCTAGATGCAGCCCAAGACGCCTTAGCCAGTGCACGCCTCATTGTGAAATCTCTCGGTAATAGTGACAGTTCCACGCTGTCTTCTTCTTCAGGTGGAGCTGACACCACCTCGAAGGAAACTCCGGCACCCTCCAATAATTCTCTGCGGCGAGGCGAGGCAGAAGCCAGAATGAATGGACACAGCATCTTGATCATCTCGATTCCTGGGGATGGATCATTAATAAAAGGAAAGGCCTGATGCTCATTTTACGGGATCAATAATTACGCTCCACAATGTAGTCAGCGACGGCACGAAGGGCATCGACATTGGTGGAGTCAGGAAGGGCTGAGAGGGCTGACTTCGCCGCCTCGATGTAGCCTCTAGCCCTATCGAGGGTATAGGAAATCGTATTGTATTTTTCCATCATTTTGACAACATCGCGAAAATCCTCTGGCGCAATGTCGTCGGAATGAACGATAAGCTGGCAAACCAGATCAAACTCGGCCGGCGTAGCCAAGGCACACAGTCGAAGAAGGGGCATCGTCACGTTTCCTTCGCGCAAATCCTTCCCCACCTCCTTTCCCGTCCTGTTTTCGTCCCCCATGTAGTCCAAGGCATCATCCACCAACTGGAACGCATAGCCGACCTGGGAGCCGAACTGGTTCATAGCATTTACGATTGGGGGCGAGCCTTCCCCGAGAAGCGCCCCCACACGGCAACTTGACGCAATAAGGGCAGCAGTCTTGCGGTAGATCACATCCAGGTAATCTTCTTCTTTAAGCCGGATGTTGTACATGTTGACGAGCTGAAGGACCTCTCCTTCGGATAGGAGAGTACAGGCGTTTGACATGGTTTTAAGGATCTCTGCATTTCCGTCCTGGGCCATCATCGAAAAGCTCCGAGCGAATAGAAAATCACCCACTAAAACGCTGGCCTCATTTCCCCATTTTAAATTTGCCGAAGAATTTCCCCGCCGCACCTCGGCCCCATCTACCACGTCATCATGCAGGAGGGTGGCCGTATGGATGAACTCGACTACGACGCTGTGTGTAATCGCACGGGGACCCTCGTAGCCGCAGGCCCTCGCAGAGAGGAGCAACAACAGGGGACGAATCCGTTTCCCCCCCGAACCACTAAGGTGGCCACTAACGTCGGGGATCAGAACGACGTCGGACCGAAAATTTTCCTGAATAGACTCCTCGACACGCTCTAAGTCCTCCGAGAGGTTTTCAACGATTTCAGAAAACTTCATCTTTCCTCCGGGGCCGAAAAACCCCAACCGAAATTGCCCGTGAAAAATTTCTGACCCCAGGATATCTAGACAAAAGTTACATTTTCAAAGCACAGAGGTAGCCTGTCAAGGTAACTGCGAAACCCACATAACTCCAACATGACTTCCCGCCGCATGTTCGCTACATTACCAGCCACTTTCGCTATGGCCAACTGGGAAGAAGTCATGAGCCAGAAAATTCTAATCAGGGCCGAAGGGGTCGAAATGGAGGCCGACCTTTTAGCAACGCCCACGGCAAACCTGCTCTGGAAAGCACTTCCTATCCAAGGGAGGGCTAGCACTTGGGGTGAAGAGATCTATTTTTCTATCCCCCTTGAAGCCTCCGCCGAGGCCTCTGCTCGCGAGGAGATGTCACCGGGAGAGATCGCCTACTGGCCCCCAGGCAAGGCCTTTTGCATCTTTTTTGGAAAAACCCCGGCCAGCACGGGCGATGCCCCCCGTGCGGCGAGCCCTGTGAACCTTCTAGGGGAAGTGGTCGGAGACCCAAAAGCCTTCCTTAAAGTTCCGAACGGCGCTGAGATCCACATTGAGAGAGCCAAATGAGCAAAAAAACCCCGTCCGTGAGCCAGACAATCGACTGCGTTATTCTCCACTACAACGAGATCGGCCTGAAAGGGAAAAACCGTCCCTATTTCATCCAGCGTCTTGTTCGGCGGATCGAGCAGGCGGCGCGGCCGCACCGCCCCGGGCAACTCCAAAAACTCTCCGGGCGCCTACTCCTCGAAATAGACGAAAACACAGACTGGGATGGCCTACGCGATGCCCTGAGCTACGTTTTTGGGCTTGCCTATTTTGCCCGTGCCCAAAAGTTTCCTCTCGACTTGGACACGGTAGCTGAGGGCGTCCTCGAAATGATTTCCCCGATGTGCATAACGAGCATTGCTGTGCGCACACGAAGAGAGCACAAAGGCGTACTTGCAAGCGCCCGAGAGTGGGATCCCGCTATCGGAGCACGCATCCAGGCGAGACGCCACCTGCCCGTCGACCTGAGTGACCCTACCCTGACAGTCCACATCGAGGCCCTTCGAGATCAGGCCATCATCTACGCTGAAAAGGTCCCCGGTCCGGGCGGGCTTCCAGTTGGGGCAAGCGGCAAGGTCGCCGCCATGCTCTCGGGAGGGATCGACTCACCTGTCGCCGCACGCCGAATTATGAAACGCGGCTGCGAGGTAATCTTCGTCCATTTCCACGGCGCGCCCTACCTTAGCCGTGCCTCGGCTGAGAAGGCTCATGACCTTGCTGAGATACTGGACAGCCACCAAATGGGTAGCCGCCTCTATCTCATCCCATTCGGCACACTCCAAAAAGACCTCGTGCTAGCAGCCCCGGCTGCCGAGCGTGTTGTCCTCTACCGTCGGTTCATGGCACGCATCACAGAGCGCATCGCCGACTTAGAGGGTGCCACAGCCATCGTCACTGGCGAGAGCCTCGCCCAGGTAGCAAGCCAAACTCTTTCAAACATGGCTGCTATTGAGGAGGCCGTCTCGATTCCTGTTCTACGACCCCTCATCGGTATGGACAAAGAGGAGATCATCGTAGAAGCAAAGGCAATGGGCAGCTTTGATATTTCCATCGAGCCCGACCAGGACTGCTGCTCCCTGTTCGTCCCCAAACATCCGGCCACGCGCTCCAAAGCCGAACAGCTTCGCCGCATTGAGGCGGGGGTTCCAGTAGATGACATGATTAGCCGGGCGCTCATCCAAAGCGAAATCTTAGTCATCGGCGCCGGGAAAAAAACTTCCCGAATGCCCTTTACTGAGACACACCCGACCCCTGCAAAATAAGGGGGCCGAGATATTAGGAAATAAGCGCTGTGTTTTTCCACTAATCCCTGATATTTGGTCGAACGCCAATATATTTTCTTCTCTAGAATCTTCCGTGAACTTTTCTCATCCCTAGTTTCGATTCCTCCCCCCAAAAAGGCATCCCGCCTTTGAAATAGTTGATAAGAAACCGATAACTACCAAAATATGTGGGGAGTAGGATGACCAAATATAACTTTACCCCACTTTATCCTACTCTCCGCTCCTGTAACCTGTTTGAAATACTCCTGTGGACAAATCGCGCTAAAGTGAGCATGGCTATGGTTCCCAATTTACAAATAATTTCAGCGCCGAAGAATAACTCACTTAGCTTCGGGCTATGTGGGAAGACAATCCATTAGGGGAAGAATAGTTTAGACAGATAAGATAATATGACGGTGGCCGACTCAATCAACGAAAAGGCGACCGCCAAGATAAATACCTCAACCAATTTATTTTAAATCCCTTGCCCCTTGCCAAACATACGCCGCGGACTTGGCCCCGGCGGACCCCATAAATCGAACAGAACCTAGAGATCCTTTAACTGACTCATGGCCTCGTGTGGAAGCGGTTCACCACAAGATGCGTTCTCGGCCGCCTGCTCAGAAGTACGGATCCCCGGGATAACGCAAGAGACGTCCTCATTTGAAACGCAAAAACGAAGGGCCGCCGCCGCGGGGCTGATTTTAAGCTGGCCAGCAATGTCCTGAAGCCGGTTCAGCCTCGCCTGAAATTTTCGGATATTCTCGGGCGAGAGCATGTTTTTCCTCCGATCTCCCTCAGAGAACTCAAAGGTCTCATCAATCCGACCACTCAAGAAACCACGCTTTAGCGGAACGCGCGATATTACTCCCACGCCTGCAGCCTTGGCCCTCGCGAACGAATCCGCCGGGCTCTGCTCAAGAATATTGTACTCCATCTGCATAACCGAGGACCTGCCCTGCTCAATAGCGTAGTCACACTCAGCGTCGGTGTTGACCGAAACACCCCAATTTTTGACTTTCCCGCCGTCCTTAGCCTTTTCTAGGACAGCATAACTGTCTTCAGCTTGCATATTGTCGAGGCTGGGATTGTGAAGGAGATAGAGATCAATGGCCTCAATATCTAGGCGCTTGAGGCTGTTATCTAAGGCTTTCGAGATATACTCGGGAGTGAAATCGCGATTTCCTGTCGCCATGTTGTTTCCCCCCTTGGTGAAAATAATGATGTCATGACGATCGGAACGCTCCTTTAGAAACTGGCAGATGAGGTTCTCGCTCCGACCCTCACCGTATGCATCCGAAGTATCAATAAAATTTACTCCCCCGTCGATGGCAACGTGGAGCGCACGATTGCTTTCGCTATCGTCCACAGGTCCAAAAGCGCCGCCAATGGTCATGGCACCAAAACCAACTACCGTCACCTCCAGCCCTGTATTGCCGAGCATGCGCTTTTCCATATCGCTCTCCCTTATCAGAAAACTAGAGAATAATTTCAGAAACGAAACACTCGCCGAGAGGGCTGGCCATCCGACGATTCAGATATATGAAATTTGGAGAGAGAATCATATCTGCCCGGCGGGATTCGGGCAATACGGTCCCAGCCAACAATTCACCGTCCCGTGGCGGAGCCCGGTTCTCCATGGCATAGTGAAATGGTGTTCTTCAATAATTACCCCCTGACCCGACAGGTGGCTTCTTGCTTGAATCTTTTCATCCCAATACTATTGCTCTCATAGCAGCCATATTTACAGCGTCATCGCAGACTCTTCTAGGCAAAGCTATCGGAAAAATTAGCCCGGGAATGGCCTCCCTCGTTGTAAACGTAATGATCGCTCTTGTGGCCATATTCTTTTACGCAGCCGGCGACGGAGTTGTTTCATGGCCCCTCATGGGAATTTTCCTGTTCGCCCTCTCTGGTATCACCGCAAACTTCGCCGCGCGTTACTTGATGTACTCAGCAATCAGCTTTATCGGACTCTCACGCACACAAATTCTTTTCCAATCCTCTCCTCTCTGGTCTTCGATAGTGGCGATAGTTTTTCTGGGCGAGCGCCCCACCATGGGGATCGGCCTTGGAACTCTGTTCATAGTATGCGGGGCAACCTTAATCGTCGGCGAACATAAGCGAGATGATGACAAGAACTCTAAACTCATTTACTACCTACTTCCAATTTTGGCGGCACTTACAATGTCGGCCGCACCAAGCATCCGCAAGCTCGGATTTTCCTTCATTCCCTCTGCAACCTTCGGCCTTAGCGTGGCCTGTTTGGTAGCCTCTTTCCTCCAAGCAGCAATTTTACCTGTGACCGAAAGGAATAAGAGGTCCTGCAACGAGATAAGGCCCTTGCTGGTTGCCATAGGAGGAGGACTGCTGAACGCAGCTGCCGCTTTGACCTTCTGGACAGCGTTAAAATTGGGAGAGGTTACCCAAGTGGTGCCTATCCGGCGGCTCTCTGTGCTTCTCGTCGTCCTTTTCTCCTGGCTATTTCTCGGGAAGCAGGATCGGATAAGCTGGCGAGTAGTGGCTGGTGCCACAATTACCCTGCTGGGCGGCGGCACAATCGTCTGGAGCAGCTGATACCACCTAATCGCCAGCGCTTCGGCCGTCTAAGGCACCCAGAGACCGGCAACTTGTCTAATTTCATGACCACTATCTCCACTGATTCTTTGCGATTAAAATCAATACCTGATGCTCAGGCAAATTGTACGAGCCATGGCTGGTTGGGGATTCGACTGACGAAGTCATTTTTGTAGGCGTTTTTCCTCTGAAAAATCTAGGCCATCTTCTCTGCGGAGAATAAATTTACCTCTATGATTTCAAATCATGGTGTTGGAACAAATCTGTTAGAATATTAATTTCACATCCGTATTAGCAATGAAAAAGCCTCTCCATTTTTATAATATCCTCCTATCTGGAGCCTTCCGTTGAAAGAGAACACTACCTGCCGGAACCGTATGGCACGACGCACATTCGAGAATTCAAGAAAACATAATCGTTCGGAGGTCTTTTAAATAAATCTTTCCCCAAAAGAACGCATTTTCTTGAAGATTGAAAGGATTAAATTTTCTGAATATAATTATTTCAGGCACCCACCTTAATCGTCCCGGCCGGTCCTTCGATCACCTCACCAATGATCCTGGCAGCTGTAACTCCCTTAATACGCATCTCTTGGACCATAGCGGGCGCTTTGGTAGATTCGGCCGCAATCAGAAGTCCACCCGATGTTTGAGCGTCATTTAGGATAGCGATCATCTCCTGGGTGACAGCGGTCGAAAATTCGACAAAATCCTTCGTCCATTCGCGGTTCCGCTCCCCGCCACCTGCCGTACCCGCTATGGCGTGGGGAAGCAAACCCTCAAACTGGGGCACATCGGCGAAGCACAAACGCGCACACGTACCACTTGCTTCCATAACATTGTGCAGGTGTCCGAGGAGGCCGAACCCTGTGATGTCGGTCGAGGCATGGGCACCGACCCGCACCATCACGTCGCTGGCGTCTTTGTTGAGAGCGCTCATGGAAGAAACCGCCTCCTCATAAATTCCGTCCTTAAGCTTTCCGGCGTCACCGAAGATATTACGTGCGGCCTTGAGGATAGGATTCACTGCCTTTGTGGTGTTTGTAACAATTCCGGTACCAATCTTTTTTGTGAGAATGAGCAAATCTCCCAGCTTAGCTCCCTGGTTGGTGATCATTTCGCGTGGATTGACCGTGCCGGTGACGGCAATACCATACTTGGGCTCAGGATCGTCAACACTGTGGCCCCCGACAATAACGGCCCCCGCCTCGCGCACTACATCGGCCCCTCCAGCCATAACGCGCCCAAGCAGGCCAAGTCCAAGGTGGCAGGGGAAGGCGACAAGATTGAGCCCTGTGACGGGCCGGGCCCCCATCGCAAAGCAGTCACTCAGGGCATTTGCCGCTGCAATTCGGCCGAAATCGTATGGATCATCCACAATCGGCGTAAAGAAATCTACCGTCTGCACTATGGCCAGATCCTCACGTAGCTTATAGACACCTGTATCGTCGCCCGCATTTGTGCCATAAAGGAGGTTCGAATCGCTAAACGGTTCAAAACCGCTCAGTGCTTCTCTCAGGTCCTCCGGACCCAGTTTTGATCCTCAGCCACCTGACTTGACCAAGCTAGTCAGCCGGACTACTTTCTCCGAAACTGCCGTCACAGCGGCCTCCTTTTACTCCCAAGTGAACCATGGATGAGGCACTCCTAACCGGCTTATACCACGAATGGGAGAAACCATTAATCGTTCATCGCCCCTCTACGGCCGGGTCAGCGCTTGAATTCACGGCTTGAAAGTTCAAATTGGAAATATTCTCGCGACCTGCGGATCAACTACACCCGAGAATCTCTAAGAACGATTCGAGTATCATTCATTCTGCTCTGAAGTGAGAAAAGGATTCTAAAATGAAGGTGATTATTTCTGACGATTATCAGGATTGTATTCGGAACCTTAAATGCTTCACTAGAATGACAAACCACGAAGTAATCATACACAACGACACCGTCAAGGAAGTGGGTGCAATAGCCGACCGATTTGCAGATGCTGAGGCCGTTGTCCTCATCCGAGAACGGACACCGATCACCGAGGCGCTCCTCGAAAAGCTCCCTAATCTTAGACTCATCAGCCAGACAGCACGAGGGATCAACCATATTGACCTTGACGCCTGCACCCGCTGGGGAGTCGCAGTCGCAGCCGGGGGTGGGAACAAAAACGTCACGGCTGAACTGACCTGGGGGCTCATCCTCGCAACCTTGCGAAATATCCCTCGCGAGGTCCAAGCCCTTAAAGAAGGGTACTGGCAAACTTCCATCGGTCACCGTCTCAACGGAAAAACCTTGGGCATTTACGCTTATGGTGGAATCGGAAACATTGTCGCCAAGGTCGGCGCCGCCTTCGGGATGAATATTCTCGTCTGGGGCCGGGAGGGCAGCCGTGAACGCGCTGCAGCAGACGGCTTCGAGATGGCTGTGAGCCGAGAAACGTTTTTCAAGACCGCAGACATTATTAGTATTCACATTCCCCTGAAGTCGAACGCGCAGGGAATCATCACCGCAACTGACCTCAACCGCATGAAGCCAGGCGCACTGTTTGTTAATACAAGCCGGGCGGGTCTTATCGAAGAGGGCGCCCTCCTCGCCGCCCTCAAGGTCGGGCGCCCCGGGTTTGCAGCGGTGGACGTCTACGAGGACGAGCCCGTCCTGGGCGGGAATCATCCGCTTCTCAAAATAGAGAACTGCCTCTGCTCCCCCCACCTTGGCTACGTCTCAAAAGAATCATTCGAGGAATACATCGGGGGCGCCTTCGATCGTATCAACGCCTTCGCCAGTGGGGAGCCAATCGACATACTGAACATCGAAGTACTCCGATAGATGGAGACCTTTTTTTGAATTTCAATTCAACCGAACAACAAGAATTCATGTGCCGCACACTGGAAGAGCTGCTGGAGCGCATCTGTCCGACCGAATACTCAATAGCGTGCGAATAAAAGGAACGGCTCCGGCGAAGGCCTACGCTGAGCAGGCTAAAGGTGGCAGGATCGGAGTCTCTGCCCCCAGAGAATATGTGGATGGATAGAAGCGCACTCGATTTCGACACCGTCCCAGAAATGGCGAAGATACACTATCCCGATCGCGCCACTAAGAACTCTCACAATGTTTGCTACGGCTGTGATGCAGTTTTGATAAATGGGACGGACTAAAAAAAAGAGACGGTCCCCACGATGGCGGATGGGAAGGTCTCTTTTGCCTCCAGCCTTACCGAACCTGGCACAGGCTCGGACGCAGAGTCGATCATTCCCCGGGCCAATCGCGAAGGAGATATATTTTGAATCACGGGTACCAAAAACTTTTTCTCGGGAATACCCACTTCAACGCATGTACTCGTCGCTGCACAAGCAGACAGTTCGGGCAAGCGACATTAGGGCATCATCAACCTCATCCTTCTCACCAACCGCTGAGGCATCGAATGGAAAAAAATAGCCCTCCTCGGCCACAGAGCGATCGGGACATGCGAAGTCCATTACGGCGGGGTAGAGACCAGGAAAGATGAAGTTCTCGGCAATACCGGAGACGGACGGTGGAGCCTGATGGCCTACATCACAACCGAGCATCTAAATCTCTCCACAACTGATCCGAGACAACGAAAGAAGTACTGAAATTCGCCCTCGACTATGCTAAATAGCGAAAACAGTTTGGCCGGTCCATCGATAAGTTTCAGGCCGTGAGAATATACTTACTGAGATACACACTCTCGCGGATGCAGCTCGACTTCAAGCCTACAGCTTTGCTTGGTTCGTCTCCCAAGGGAAGGCAGGGCGTATCGAGGCCGCTACCCTTAAGCTCAATTCTGGAGAAGCCTACAAACGTGTAACTGACCTGGACATTCAGATGACAGGCGGCTACGGATATAGCACCGAGTTTGCCATGGAGTGCCACTACCGCGATGCCCGCCTCGCCACTGTCGGCGCGGGTCCGAGTAAGACTCCGCGCAATATCATAGCCAAAACACTCGGACTCTAGCGGACAGCATCCCGAAACGGGATTCAAGAGGCATTTGAGCCACCCAAAAAAACAAAACAGGATATGTGTTAAAGCCGAAAAGCACAGTGTGAGATAATCTGGACCTGTTTCAGACCACATCCTAAGTCAGAGAGGAACCTATTCGTTCGTCCGAGCAAGCGTGTTCGATTTTTAAAAACTACGGCCCCGTTTACTTAAAGCTAGAACCGGCTCATTAAAAAAATTAACCCCTATTATCAGACCCTCCTATCCCTGCGTGGATTGAAATTCTGGTCCAGATCGGATATGGATTCCACAACTATTTAGATTACTTTTGCCGTAACGAGCCGACACCACTTTCTAGCGAGCACACGATGCCTTTGGACCCTGCCGTTTTAGAGAATGAATTTACAGAGTTCGAGTTTGCAGTCGAGCGAGGCAAAATCCGTGAATTCGCCATAGCACTCGGACTGAAAGACCCTGTTCATTTCGACATTGGGGCCGCGCGGGCTGCAGGATACGCTGACTTACTCGCCCCACCAACGTTCACCCGTCAGTTCTGGCACGAAAACGACGAGAACGACCCGATGCCCCATCTGGGCTACGACCCCAAGCGCCGCCTGCATGGAGAACAGGAATTTGAGTATCACAAACCCCTTGTTGCCGGAACCCTCCTTCGCGGGAACAACGTCATAATTTCAACTCGAGAAAAAGAGGGCCGGCGCGGAGGGAAGATGACCTTCGTCATAATCGAAACACGGTTCCTCGACGAGAGTGGTGAGCTTGTCCAAGTGGCTCGGCGCACCTTGATTGAAACGGCAGCCACACCAAAAGAAGCCGAATAGGGGGCCTCACTATGGCTAAATCCCTTACCTATGCGAATTGGGACACTCTCACCGAGGGCACAGAGCGCGAATTCACAATGGGGCCTCTCACACGGACCGACTTCGTACGCTTTGTGGGAGCAAACGGTGATTTTAATCCGAACCATCACGATGAGATTTACGCTATTCGTTCGGGGTTTGATAAAATTTTCGCCCCCGGCATGCTCCAGGGAGGATACCTGGGGCGCCTGGTATCCGAATGGGTGGGCCCTAGTGCCTTGCGCACTTTTCGACTTCGCTTTTCTTCCCAGGCGTGGCCAGGAGACATCGTGATTTGCAGAGCAAGGGTGGTCCGCCGATTTCAAGATGGCGACAAACGACGCGTTGAAATTGAGGCCGAAGCCATCAACCAGAACGGGGACGCTCTCATCAAGGCCCACGCAGTCGCTTCACCACAACCCTAATTCCAACCCAACGAGGCTTCCATGCTCGAAGGCTACCGCATCTTGGACCTGGGACAGGTCATCGCTGGCACGATTGGGGGAATGATCCTTGCCGACATGGGGGCCGAGGTTATTAAAATCGAATCCCCCCTGGGCGACCTCGGACGAAACCCTACCATCGCGGGAATCGGAAACGTGTCAAGCATCTTTCTTACCTTCAACCGGGGGAAAAAAAGCGTCGTCCTCGATCTCAAGAACGATAATGGAAAAGAGGTGTTCTTAGATCTTGTGGCGGCCTCGGACGCTGTTTTGGCTAACTTCCGACCTGGCACGATGGATCGGCTCGGCCTGGGTTATGAGGCAATGCGTGGACGAAACCCCGAAATTGTCTTTGTGGATTCGAGCGGGTTTGGGGAAACGGGACCATGGCGTGACAGGCCTGCGTTCGACCTGGTGGAGATAGCCATGAGTGGACATATGTCCATAACAGGCGAGCCAGGGCGGCCGCCGGGGAGGCCCGGAACCCCCTCTGCAGACATGTCGACAGCGCTCTATTGCGCCCTTGCCTGCATGGCGGGGCTACTCGGCAAGGCGAAGAACGGCGCCCATATGGAAGTACCCATGTTCGACGTCCAGCTCGCAATGCTAGGCTACATCTCGACTATGTACCTCAACAAGGGCGACCTACCCGATCCACCAGGAAATGCCCACGAATACATGGTCCCCTATCAGGCGTTCGCCACGGCGACGGACCATATCGTCCTCTCCCCCCGGGAAGACCGGTTCTACAAAAAAATGTGCGAGGCGATGGGGATTCCCGAACTTGGTGACGACCCTCGCTTTCGCACAAACGATTTGCGCGCCGAGAACCGGAACGAACTTATTCCTGTGATGGAAAAAATTCTCCTCAGAAAATCCGCCGAAACGTGGCTGTCCATCTTCGATGAGGCCGAGGTTCCCGCCGCACCAGTAAACAAGCTCAATCGTGCCCTAGAAAACGAACAAGTCGAGGCCCGAGAACTAATACGCAACTTCAGCTACCCCGGATCGGGTACGGTCCGCGTCGTCGGAAATCCTATTCGTGACCTGACCCGGCACCGGAACCATGACCCAGGACCTGCCCCTTTGCTGGGTGAACACACTGGGGAGATTTTGAAAGACGTTCTCGGCTACGGGGACGAAAAAATACGCACCGTGATGGACTCGGGCGCCGCCCAGGGACCACCTTGACTCCAATATCCGGCCCTACACCGGAAACTAGTCATTCATGTTGATGCCTTCTTCTAATCAAACGCCCCTCCGAAGAGATATAAAGAACCGAGTCCGGGGCTACATCAGAACAACCTCGCCATACCCAACCCTATGGGCTGGTATTTTTTAGACTTCACAAATTTTTCCGTTTGAACTCCAGAGCCGTTGCTCTCGTGCCCGCCATCAGACAAAGAACCTCACTGCGCGGGAAATTCAGTTCAAAAGGCTCCTTCCTATACTTATCGACTCCTTTTAGGCTGAAATACGTTTCCAGAGTTCCAGCATTTTTTTTCTTCCGAGAAGGTCTGGTTGAGGGCCTCTTCCGGCCCCCATATTGTCAAGAAGATGTTTGGGCTTTCGAGTGGCAGGAATGATACACGTCACCGCTGGATGAGAGGTTATGAATTTCAAAAAAAACTGCCCCCAACTCGCAGCTCCAAACTCAGCAAGCCATTCGGGCTTTCTCTTGCCACGGACGGCGTGGAACAGGCGACCCCGCTCGTAGGGGAGATTGACCATCACGGCCACCCCCTTGTCCGAGCAGAGGGGAAGCAGGCGCTCCTCAGCGTCACGCACCTGGATATTATAGCGGAGCTGCAAGAAATCGAGAGACTCGCTTTTGATGACAGCTTCAAGGTCGTCATAGGCGGAAGGCCTGAAGTGCGTGATTCCAATGTAGCGAATCCGGCCCGCCTCCTTCCATTCGCGCAGGGTCTTAAGGTGGACATCGATGTCTTTTAGGTTGTGGACCTGTTCGAGTTCGATAGACTTGCGGCCGAAGCGGCGCATGGATTCTTTTACCTGATCGATGCCGTTCTTCCGCCCCCATGTCGATATTTTCGTGGCGACAAAAGCCCTTTCGCCCACCCCTAGATCCGCCAGGATATCACCCGTCAACGCCTCGGAGGCGCCGTAAGAGGGCGAAGAGTCAATCACCCTACCCCCCTCCCTGAGGAACAGGCGGACTACTTCCTTGCGAGGCCGGACCAGGGCTGGATCGCGGCCCACATTGAATGTATGGGCCGTTCCGAGCCCGACAGCGGGAATCCGCTCCCCACTTTTGGGAATCACACGCATGAGCTGAGGGCCGGCGGCCCCTGCACTGCTATCAAAAGCCAGCGCAGCCCCAGCACCCACTGTCAGACGGAAAAATTCGCTACGCGTAAATTTTGGCCCGCCCGAATAATTCTTTTTCATCATATCCTCCCCCACAAATTCGAATAAGCCTTGTATCTGAATTCTATCCAATTTCGGCTAAATCTTCCTGATTTTTTCCAAGCACTTTCGCCATTCGCGCCCAGAGCACAGACAGCAGCACCGCCAGAGCAGCAATGGCGGAGAGCCCCAGCCCGAGAGCTGAGAGCCCGGCGAAAGCCCATCCACTCACGGCGTCCCCACCCCGATAGACCAGCGTATCAATGAAATTCTTGGATTTATATTTATCCTCACGGCTCACCACGGTGAACAAGACTTCCCTAGCAGGTCGGGAAATGGCAAAGTTCGACGTCCGGCGGATGGACTGAAAGACGATGAGCACCCAGACCGCGGGCGACAGAGCGAGAGCGAAAAAGCCCGCTCCCACTACGATCGGCAGGAATGCCAACGCTGCCCCCACACCGAAGCGGGCCATGAAGCGGCCTGTAAAGAACCATTGGACGACCAAAGTTAGTAGACCGACGATGAGGTTGATTGCACCGAATACCCGAGTACGATCAGCGGGATCCTCGAAAGCGCCCGAGACGATGTGAGCCTGCTGGAAGTAAACGAACGTCGAAGTTGTCGTGAACAACAAAATGTAGAAACATATACACATCAAGTAGGGAGAGCGGAATACTTGGACCGCTCCTGCGAAAATGCTACCACCGATGGAATCCTCCGCAGGTGTGGGGCCACTCCCTTTTTTTACTCCTGGGGAACGGAGCAACAGACGGATGCACTGAACAGCCAACTCAAGAAAAACCGCCGAAATAAGTAGAAGATTCAATGGCCCCAGCGGCACAGCCAGAATAGTCGTGATCGCCGGTCCTAGGATAGCGCCCGCCGTCCCCCCAGCAGCGATGAAGCCAAAGAGCCTCTTACCCTGCCCACTCCTGAACAGGTCTGCCAAAAAGCTCCAAAAGACTGAGACCACAAACAGGTTGTAGACGCTTACCCAAATAAAAAATGTGCGGGCCAGAAGAACTCGCCCCACGTCGATAGTAAAGAGAATGTAGAAAAGAAGGATATGCGCAATGAAAAACCGGTAGATTAACGGGACGAGCTGCCTCCTAGGGAATCGGGAAACAACGGCACCGAATACCGGGACCACTAGCAGCATGACTGCAAAGGTGCCCGTGAAGAGCCAGGGAAGGTTGCGCACTCCGCCCGCGATGCCCATTTCATCGCGCAGAGGCCGGAGGATGTAGTAGCCACAAAGAAGGCAGAAAAAATACGCGAACGAGATGAGAAGCGCACGAACTTCCCCCCCACGCACGTCCACGGCGCACCCCAGCAAGGCCAATAGGCGCTTCTTCAGGAGATCCATTAAATTATCCTAAACGGATGTGGATATTTTCGGTGACAGTGCGGGCTCCACATTTTATTCGAATTTTCGAGAATGTCCCAATGAGTATATTTTTAAAAGGCGAAAGAAAAAGAGAGACAAAACAACTGTGCTAATCTCAATCTGCTCTCCTGTGCCGCCGTTCCTTCTCAGTTCATATAAAATCCGCCGCTAATGACGAGTGTCTGGCCGGTGATAAATCCGCAGCGAGCAAAGGTCAGAACGGCCTCGGCCACCTCGTCCACATGCCCGAAACGGCCCACAGGCGTATAAGGAACCGTTAATCCCAAATCCTTTCGGATCATTTCTGTTTCGATTGCAGCCGGAGCCACCGAGTTAACCGTGACCCCGTCTTTGGCAAAAAAACCAGCATACGAATGCGTCAAGCCGTTCATCCCCGCCTTGGAGGCGGCATAATGGGGCCCAACCCTTCCGCCAGTGAAGGCAGCGTTGGACGAGACATTTACAATTCGCCCCCAACCAGCACGCCGCATGGCAGGCGCGACAGCCTGAGTCATCAAGAAGGCTGACTTAAGATTAACGGCCAGCACTTGGTCCCAGATATCCTCTGTCACTTCATCCGGCCCGCGCATGGGAGCGATGCCCGCATTGTTGATGAGGATGGAGATGGGACCCAATTTTTCCCGCACCCCATCAACCAAACCAACCACTTGATCCGCCCGGGAGACGTCTGCACGAAAGGGGAAGGCACTACCTCCCCCTTCGTTAATGATCCGGCAAGTTTCCTCTGCTTCTTTTTCTCGAAACTGGTAGTTCGCCGCGACCGAGCAACCCTCCTTGGCAAGACCAATCGCGCAAGCCCTCCCAATCCCTCTGCTCCCACCTGTCACGAGGCAAATTTTTCCGGCTAATTCAAAATCCATAAAACTTCCCCTGATGGAGTAGAATGTATTCCGGTAGTTGTACCATCCCTGGCATAAGTTCCACAGCCAAAATTTGAAAAGATGAGATCGATCAAAATAAAGTTTCACAGGGATAGAGGTTTTTCCGCGACGAAGAGCCTTCGGCACGCTGCCGGATGGGAAAAACGTCCTCCTCTGTAGAGTCCGCACACAGAAGAAGTAGATGGTCTCAGCCAGCTCCAGAAAATTGGAAAATCCCGCCCGAAAAAAAATCTCCTGTTCTAATTTATAACAAGATCAGGTTTTCGACTTGATAATAATAGGGACCAAAATAGTCCAAAGTCGGAATTTGGATATTTTGTAAGTTCGTAGTTGGCGGCCCAAAATCTGAAGGCAAAATTGGAATGAACCCCCACAGAGAAGGAATCTGAAGCCGAAAATGGAACCCTTACTCTGATACGCAATCACCAGTAAGGACTCAAACCACAGAGAACCATGGGACCTCCCGACAAAGAAAATTAAATTTTACGTTAAGTCCAACTACTACTGAGAAACCTATACATACGCCAGATGATTCACCACCAAATGGTGTGCTTGTAGGTATTATTCCTCTGCCGGCCAATGCTCATTCTTGGAGGGGATTCAATATGACGACTGAATATACTTGGTTCATCCCCAGCGCCAGGGCCGGCGACGGACACAAAATCAACCTACCCACCCCGGAGCGGGCACCCACTATCGAATTCCTATCCAAGCTCGCCCGAACCGCCGAGGAAGCCGGTTTCATAAACCTCCTCGTCCTCCACCAGTACCCATTGCCTCGACGCCTGGGTAATGGCCGCAGGCGTTGCTCAGAACACGAACCGAATCAAATTTTGGTCGCCTTCCGCCCCGGTCTCGCCAGCCCGGTCTACGCCGCACCAACCTGCAACGCCCTCGACTGGACCACGAATGGCCGGGTAACGGTCAACGTTGTGACAGGCTATTCGCCGGCGGAGAAAATGCGCTATGGCGACACCTCAAGAACGACGAACACTACGAACGTAGGATGGAGTATTTCGATCTTATGAAGGCAATATGGGCGAGCAAGGAACCGATCACCTGCAAAGAAAAATTCTTCGACATCCGGGACGCCTCCTTTTTTCCGGGTTTCGCTTCTAAGCCTTTCCCGAAAATATACATGGGTAGAAGCTCCAAGGCTGGGCGTCGGGGAAAAACACTCAGACGTCCATATGATGTACTCCGTTGAACTCGAAACCATCGCCGCCGACGTGATGGACATGAAACAACGCGCTGCGGAGTATGGACGCGAAAACAAATTAAAATGGGGATTCGGCTACATGTTCTATGCCACGACGCAAAAGAGGAGGCCCGACGCGATGCTGAGGCCCTTATTGAGAGAAGCGACATCACCTGCACCAGCGCTTGGGCCGACATGAAGAACAACACCGAGTGTGTGGGGCAAAACGCATAAATGATCTTGCCGGGGGTAAATCAATATGGATCACGGACGCACTCTGGATAGGCATCAGCCAGGTCCGCGCCGCCGGGGCAGGTGCCTCCCTGGTTGGCACACCGGGCATAATTGCTGCCGCCCTGAAAGAGTATGTCGAGGTAGGCGGCGAGGCATTTATTCTCTCCGGCTGGCCCCATGTCGAAGAGGCTGGACGCTTCGGCCGTGATATAATGCCCCTGGTTAAGGATACTGATCCCACAATATTTAAAGTGCCGACCTCCGTTCTGGCATCTTAAAGTGGGCAATTTCGTATGATAAAGAATTTCAAATACACCCCGCAACGGGTGGTGAACTTCAGTCGTTATCTGGGAGGAAAAACAGGCAATGAGTAGCCTAGACCCACGACTGTCCTCTGAAAGTCAAATATGGGTCGATACCGCCGAAGAGTTGAGCTGTAAAAAATTTGCGCCGCGTGCACAGATGATCGACACCGAAGCCCGTTTCCCGAGCGAAAACTACAAAGACCTTGCTGAGTCTGGCCTTCTCGCCCTATCCGTTCCCAAGGAGTTCGGGGGCATTGGTGCCGACTCCCTCACCTATGTCACGGTCCTCTCGAAAATTTCAAAAGGGTGCGCTGCCACGGGGCTGACCTTCAACATGCACAGCGCCATCGTGGATTTTATGCTCCAAATTGCCAGCCCGGAGCAGATGGAACGGTACTTCCGAGCGGTGGTAGAGGACAACGCTGTCTTTGCCTCCATTACGAGCGAACCTGGCTCTTCGTTCAGGGACAAGCTCGCCGTGCGCACATCCATTCGCGAAGATAATGGCACCTACAGGCTCAACGGCAAAAAACACTTCTGCTCCCTTTCGACGGGCGCGACCCACTATTTCACCTGGAGCTTCATCGACGGATCGAAAGATATTCATGAAGGCTTACTCAACGTCATGGTACCGTCAGACCGTGAAGGCATCGAAATCATCGAGGACTGGGACACCATTGGGATGCGGGGGACAGCATCGAACTCCATGGTCTTCCACGACGTGAAAGTCGCCCCCGATGAGGTCATTGGCGAACCGGGAAGCATCCTGGGCAAGGACATGAGTATTTGGTCACTCGGCTATACCGCTGTCTACATTGGTATTGCCGAGGCGGCCTATGAATTTTGCCTTAACTACGCGAAAACGACCAAGTTCAAGGGGATGGAAAATTCTATCGCCCATTCCGAGCGAATTCAGCAACAGATTGGCGAGATGTCCATGCTCATCGAAAATGCGCGGCGGGCCACCGAAAAACTCGGAATGCTCAGGGGAAATTTGAGTAAGATGGAGTTAACCTTCATCCTCAACCAGGCCAAGTATCTAGCGACCGAGGCGGCAAAAGAACTCGCCGAAAGGGGAATCCGCCTGTGTGGCGGGCGAGGTCTTCTCCGCTCCTTCCCACTCGAGCGCCACCTTCGCGACGCGATGGCCGGGCTGGTCATGCCCCCAGCGAACGACCGCTGCCTCGAAACAGTAGGAAAAATCGCCCTCGGCTTCGAAGCCAAGACACTGGACTTCGAATAGGAACTGCCGCCCCGCCAGACCTGCAGAAGACGACCCCTCGGTATCACTATCCTCCTCTTACTCCTTCACCTCATCAAACAGGGAAACGATCGCCTCGCCCCTAAGGTTGAGCAACAATTCGACGACTTCTTTTTTTGACTCGAAGTCCAGATAACCTTGATCATATTCGGAATGCCAGACTACTCGAAGGCCACCTTGATCCACGCCAATTCAAACGAGGACCGACTCAGGTACCCCCTCCCTGCGACACCCAGAAAGTAGACATTGGCCCTCGCCTCCCGGGTGGTTTCAGCCAACAGTTCTGCCAGCTTTCCTCGGGCCCATCTCGCGGGGGCACAAGGTTTTCTTCCCTCCCAGGCCTGTCATTTCAAAGTTAATACCGTGCATACTGAGAAGGGCAGCACCGAACGAACTGCACACGCAACCCATCACCTGCTCTTTTTGACCATAATCTTCATATTGCGAGCTGTGCTGGAAGGACCGATCCATAATTTCCAGGCGCTTACGTTGCTAGCTATCTACTTGTTTGCACCTCTCCAATAGAATGGCTCAATTATCCCATTACCAAGAGGGGGACAGACAACCACCGAGCGCACGAATAGCTTCACGCCTGGTTGCATTTAACGAAGCTATTTTCTCAATTTGCACGGTATCAAGTAAAGGCAAATCCGTCCGAGCGCAAAATTTTGTGAAAGTAGCCCAATCAGGGCAGGTCGTCAGGCTTGTAGGTGGAGATGATCTTTTGGGCGTTTCCTTTAAGAGAACGCCAGGTCATGTCGAGTCCCGAGTTGAGGGTCCGAACGTCCGACGGCATCCACTTCAAATCCTAGATCGCGGATCATACGGCGGGCATCTTCTGCCGATTGGCCCGGCGTCGTTAGGTAACCCGACACAAAAAGAGAATTAGCAGGATAGAGCGCCATCGCCTGGTGCTCGCGAAGCTGAACCTCGCGCCCACCAGCGATTCGAATCTCCGAGCGCGGATTGTAGAACCGCATAAGACATAAAAGCCGCAAGCATTGAACAGGTCCCAAGAGGGGGGTTTCCTCCAGCGGAGTTGCAGGAATGGCATGGAGAAAATTGACAGGAATGGAATCGGGCGCCAACCCACGCAGCGCCTCGCAGACATCGAGAATATCCTTCTTGCTCTCACCTTGCCCGAAAATCACGCCCGAGCACAGTTCCAGACCCGCCCTCCGGGCGGCATTCAACGTTTTCATCCGGTCAGAGTAGGTGTGTGTGGAGCAAATTTTGGAATAATACCCTTCGCTCGTGTTGAGATTGTGATTGAGGCGATCCACGCCGGCTTCCTTTAGGCGACGGGCCTTCTTCTCATCCAATAGCCCCAGCGAGAGGCAGATACTCAAGCCTGTTGTTCCCTTAATTTCCCACACCGCCTCCGCCAGATGATCTATTTCAGTGTCGGTCGGACCCCTGCCACTAATCACCATGCAATAGCGTCGCGAGCCCGCATCGATTGCCCGGCGGGCCCCATCAACTAAGCGCTTGAGACCCAGGAGACTATATTTTGGGGCCTCCCCTTTTGAGACCGCTGATTGAGAGCAATACGCGCAATCTTCCGGACACATCCCACTTTTCGCGTTTATCAGCTGATGAATCTGAACCGAGCGCCCAAAATACCGAAGGCGAATGCGAAAAGCCGCGTCCATCAATGCGAGTAGATCCTCATCCGGAGAGTCAAGAATCGCTTCCCCTTCTTCCAGCAAGAGGTCCTCTCCACCCACCACCCGGTCCGCTAATTCCCGATAGTCCATCCATCCCTCTGGATTCAATCCTTAAAGACACGCCTGACCGGCCCTTACCATAGGGTTCAAGAGTCGGTTTCGCAATGGCAAAAAACGAACACCCATCCTTTAGGCGAGGTATAAGGGCAACCCCTCCCCATCTTGTCACCCCTTCCAGGCTCTCATATGATGTGCTCCGGCATTTCAGGAAACTTCCCTGGAATGAAATAAACCCACCGCAGGCCGCAGGAGCGCCCGCGCACGAGAGAGCGACTTTCTTGCGGAGCGGAACTTTATGGCAAGTCCGGGGACACTCGAAAGCGAATTAAAGGCCTCAGTGAGCGGAGAAGTCCGCTTCGACAAATATTCCCAAAAACTCTACAGCACCGACGCGAGCATGTACCGCATCGAGCCGGTGGGCGTCATCGTCCCCCGTTCAAACGAGGATGTACAGCGCACCCTCGAAATATCGACCAGTCACAATGCAGCCGTTCTCCCCCGAGGTGGAGGCACCAGCCTCGCCGGCCAGACCGTGGGAAATGCCGTCGTTATCGACTTTTCGAAATACATGAATCAGGTGCTCGAGCACAACCTCGAGGAGGAGTGGGCACGGGTTCAACCCGGTCTAGTCCAGGATCATTTCAACGACTACCTACGGCCCCACGGATTCGTATTCGGCCCCAACACCTCCACCAGTAGCCGGGCTACCCTCGGAGGCATGATTGGAAACAACTCTTCGGGTTCGGAATCACTTATCTACGGAAAAACAATTGATCACGTTATCGAGGTCTCGGGGTTTTTCTCGGGTGGAGAGCCGTTCTCCTTCGGGCCTCTCGATGAGAGTGCGTTTCAAGGGAAACTTACCGAACAGTCCCGTACTGGGGAGATCCACCGAGTACTCCATCGAATTGCCGGTGAACACCGCCAAGAAATCGAGGATCGCTACCCCAAAATTATGCGACGTGTAGCAGGATACAACCTGGATGAGTTGATCAAGGAAAAGTGCATCAATCTAGCAAAATTTATCGTAGGCTCTGAAGGTACTCTCGTCACCGTGACTGAGGCCAAGGTAAAAATCTGCCGCCTCCCGAAAGCGCGTGGATCCCTTGTCATCCATTTCAACTCGGTCGAACAAGCGCTGGCCGCGAGCACCACAATACTGGCCCACAAGCCCGCTGCGCTTGAAATCATGGACCGTCTTCTCCTCGGACTGGCAAAAGAGAACCTCGAAGCGAGGCGCTGGATGACATCGTTCCTGGAGGGCGACCCGGATGCCACCCTCCAGGTCGTTTTCTTCGGAGATACGGGCGGCCAAGTGCGGGAGAAGGTCGAAGGTCTTCTTGCCGAGCTGGAGCGCGGAGAAATTGGTTACGCTCGCGTCCCCCTCCTTGACGCTGCCGGCCAGGCCGCCGTATCGAACGTCCGCAAGGCCGGCCTGGGCTTTCTTCTCGGCGTCAAAGGGGACAAAAAACCCCACGCATTCATCGAAGATTGCGCGGTCTCGCCCGAAAACCTCCTCAGCTATTACCAGAAACTAGAGCAAATCATTCGCGCCCACGATACCCAGGGCTCTTACTATGGACACTCTAGCGTGGGACTCATGCATATCCGCCCCTCGATCAACCTCAAGCTCGAATCTGAGGTTAAAAAGATGGTCTCCATTCAGGAACAAACAGCGGACCTTGTGCTGGAGTTCGACGGCGCCATGAGTGGAGAGCACGGGGACGGACTGGCACGGAGCCACCTTGTCCCAAAATTCTTCGGGCCCACGCTCTACGAGGCATTTTGCGAAATAAAGCGCGCCTTCGATCCCGAAGGGCTTATGAATCCGGGAAAAATCGTGAACGGCGACCCGTTCACAAACAACCTAAGGATCAGCCCCAAATACAAAACCGTCCCCATCCCCACAATCATGGACTTCTCGAAGGACGGCGGGTTCGCGCGCGCGGTCGAGATGTGCAACGGGGTGGGGGCCTGCCGGAAGCGGGACGGAACAATGTGCCCTTCCTACCAAGTTACCCAAGAGGAAGAACATTCCACCCGGGGCCGGGCCAACGCCTTGCGTGAAGTCATCTCGCAGGGCCTCCCCGGCGAGGATATCTCCAGCAAGCGCCTCTACGAGGTAATGGACCTGTGCCTAGGCTGTAAGGGTTGCAAGGCCGAATGTCCCTCCAGCGTAGACATGGCCAAAATCAAGGTCGAAGTGATGCAGGCCCACTGGGACCGCTACGGCATTCCCGCCCGAATTCGCATCTTTGGGCGGATCGCGCAAATTAACCGACTCAGCAAACCCTTCACCGCCTTGGTCAACTGGACCTTTCGCAACCGATTCGCCCGCTCACTCTTGGACCGCTTTTTGGGCGTGGACAAACGTCGAACGATCGCCCCTCTCGTGGCCGAGACATTTGAGGAATGGTTCCGGGGCCGTTCACGCTCCGTGACCCCGACGATGCGCGGCAAGGTACTCTTTATGAACGACACATTCACAAACTATAACTACCCTGGTATCGGCCGGGCCGCCGTTCGAATCCTCGAAGCCATCGGTTTCGAGGTGGCTATTGCCGAGATGGGATGCTGCGGCCGCCCCCAAATATCGAGCGGGCTCCTCCGCGAGGCACGGGACATGGCCGCTGACAACTTGATGCGCCTATCGGGGGCAATCCGTGCTGGCACCCCCATTGTGGGGGTAGAGCCGAGCTGCCTACTGACTCTGCGGGACGAGTATTCCGAACTCATCGTCGGAGAGGATACACGCCAACTTGCCGATTCTGTTTTCCTTCTCGAGGAATTCCTTCTCCATCTCAAGGAAAAGGGCCAACTCGATTTGCGCTTTCGAGAACGTACCGGTAAGACCTTGTTCCACGGCCATTGCCACCAAAAATCCCTTGTAGGAACTGCCCCTTCGCTCGAAGTTCTGAATCTCATTCCCGGTCTAGAAGTGGAAGAAATCGCGTCGGGCTGTTGCGGCATGGCGGGCTCGTTCGGCTACGAAAAAGAACATTACGACATTTCACTGGCGGTGGGCGAACTAAAGCTCTTCCCAGCAATCCGGAAGAGTGGTGGGGACATGAACATCATTGCCAATGGTGCATCTTGCCGTCAACAGATTGTCCACGGCACCGGCCACGGGACACAACACATCGCCGAATTTCTGGCAGACTCTCTTCAAGATTAAACCTAGATACCCCTTCGGATTTTCATACATCACCACACGCACCAGAACTCTGACCCCTACCTGAGCTTCAATTTTCCTCATTGGGGCAACCCCGAAAAAGGAGTCGCGCCCGGCGGGGAAGCCGAGACGATAAGTAAAAATCGCATAAGTGTTGACCCCGTAGGTTCTCCTTTCCGGCCCGGCACCCCGTTCAGCCCGGCCAGAATCATGAATAGGATCTTTACTGGAGTCACTTTTAGGGTTATTTTTATGCTAGCCCAAAGATAGCAAGCTGGAAAATGAAAAAGGAGTATCTCGATGTGGAATGGAACGATTGAGTCGGTGCACATCGCGCCCGAAGCCTCAACCCCGATGAAAACCATCTCCGAGGTGCGTGCCATTCCCGGACGAGGTTTGGAAGGGGATCGTTATTTTAAGGAGATAGGTTTCTTTTCACACAACAAAGGCCCTAAGCGCCAAGTAACGCTGTTCGAGACTGAAGTTCTAGAAACCATTCTTCGCGACCATAATAAGAACTTGGCCTCGAATGAGTGCCGTATGAACTTAATTACTCGCGGGGTGCCGCTCACTCATCTAGTTGGAAAAACCTTCCGGGCCGGGGAGGTTACCCTCCGGGGAGTGGAACTCAACGAACCATGCAAACATCTCCAAGAAGTTGTGGGAAAACCCATCCTTTCCTCCTTGATTCACCGCTGCGGCCTGTTCGCCGAAGTGATCGAAGGCGGTATCATACGCCCCGGTGACAAAATCGAAGAGGATGCCTCCATTAACTAGCTAAGAAGCTACCTGTCCAGCGCAAACAGGAGTTAAGGTTTCCTTTAAAGTAATCCTTCGCTGAGTCATTCAAATCTGCAGGATGCAACATTTGGGAGAGGCATGCCTATTATTCAGGAACAACATTCGGGCCCCTTCCGGGCGGCGCAGCTCTTCGCATGAGCACCTTGGAATGGGCTCTCGTCACTCTAATTCTGTGCCTAGGGGGCATTGTCAAGGGAGTAATTGGATTCGGGCTCCCCGCTTTCTCGATCCCCTTTCTTGCTCTCATCCTTGGGCCACGCAACGCGGTAGTGATGCTTTCCATTTCCATCGTGCTCACCAATTTAGACAACGTGCGACGAGACTTATCCGAATGGCGGAACATATCCCGGGTCCTCCCCTATTTCATTTTCGGGGGTGTATGTGTTCCATTGGGAGTTATTTTTCTCCAGCAAGGGAATCCGGACCTGGTTCGCCTCATAATCGGCCTGGCCATCTACTTTAACCTCGTTGTCCGCCGCTACATTCCGGAAATGGGCGGCCTCGGCGCTAACACACGCAGAGGCATCGGTGCCGGGTGCGGCTTTCTAGCCGGATTTCTCGCAGGTATGGCCAACATTCCGGCCCCCGTGAGCATCGTCTACTTCACTATGTTCGATATCTCAAAAAACACTTTCATATTTCTCGTTAACGCCTTCAACACCCTCACCATCGGAGTCGCGGTAACCACCTTCGCCCTGAGCGGGGAGTACACCCCAGCCACCCTCTCCCGGGCGTCAGTCGCACTCATTCCCGTATACATCGGGTTCTGGGTCGGATTTCGGTTGCGAGAAAAATTATCCCAAGAAAAATTCTTCCGCTTCGTAAGGTGGGGCCTCTTCGGAATCGCCAGCGTTCTCATCCTACGGAGTATCTGGAAATTCATTTACTAAATATCTATTTTCTGCCCTATCAAGTGGAGTGCCAAAGCAATTATTCTGCCCTACCTTAATTTTTGGCTATGCCAATTATTCATATTTTTACTACTCTGCAGGGAGCCCCACTCATGATCGATGATCATTACCCCCGGTTTTCTGACCAAGAGATGAGCCGCCGTCACACCCTCGCGCAGGGCCTGATGAACGAAGAGGGTCTAGACGCCCTCCTCCTCTATGGATTCGGAGGGAGCAACCGATCCGCGCAAGCCAATCTTTTTTGGCTCTCTGCGTATCGAGACTTCAACCACGCTTACCTGATCTTTCCCAAAGAGGGGGATGCTTCCTTATTTGTCGGCCTCTACAACCACCTCCACAATGCGAAGATCCAGGCTGTTTTCTCTGACGTACGCCACGGCGCCTACGGGAACCCCGAGAAAATGGCAGACCAACTCGATGTACTCGGCATCGGAGCGGGACAGATTGGCATGGTCGGCGTCAACCCGCGATTTAAAAACCTCATCCCTTTTGAGCACATGGAATACCTCAAGGAACGTTTTCCTGAGGCTGAGTGGGTCGATGTTTCGGCGAAATTCCGAGACCTTCGAATTGTAAAAAGCACTGAGGAGATCGAATGGATCCGGGAAGGGGCACGCCTAAGCGATCTCGCTATGACAGCCTGCGAAGAGTTCGCCCGGCCAGGTATCCCAGAGGTTGAGCTTGCCGGCCGGATGGCAGCTGCCTTTCGCATTGAGGGAGGCGAGCAGCAGACTCACTTCGTTACCGCAACACCCATGGCGAATCCGCACACGCCTCTGCCTTGGCAAAATCCCCGGCGGCGGAAACTCGAGACCGGTGATATCCTCCTCACCGAGATCAGCGCCGCTTATTTCGGCTACGCGGGGCAGGTACTCCGCCCCTTCACCGTCGCGGCGAACCCGACGCCCCCGTATCAGGCGCTTTTCAATGCAGCAATGGCCTGCTTCGAAGGTGTTGCGAAAGTGATGAAAACAGGAGCTCCGGTTGGAGACATACTCGATGCAGTCGATGTCATCCCCAGGCGTGGTTTTAAAATTTACGACTCCATCGCACACGGATTCGGCGTGGACCTTGTCCAGCCCTCCATCGGAATCCATGGTTCGGGTTATGCTGTGCCGCCCGTTGATTTTTGTTACGAAGAAAATATGGTTATGGTGGTTCAGCCAAATCCCATGGACGATGCAGGCCACGGCCTCCAGATCGGTGACCTCGGTATTGTTACTCCAAGTGGCTTCAAATCGCTCCATACTTACCCGATGGCGTTTCCACGGTGCGGGTAAGGAGAAAGAACCGAAGGAGGATCTGAAAAGCATTTGACGACGGGAAATTTGGGGAATTGAGAGCAAACAACTCAAGGTCTCAACGACGGACTCCCCGCCTAATGGGCTAATTTTTTGACTGCCTTTGCTCCCATTTCCCCACTATTGCTCCTCTTGGAAAAAAAATCCCCCCACAATCTAGTATGAAAATGAAGTCCGAAAGGGGAAAAATTTGACCCTTTTTCTTGACCATTCATGCTACCATAGAGATATTCATTAAAGTGGAAGTGCACTGTGAGCGCAATCAACTTTCCGGGACGTGGTTCTTTTTCGGGGAAATGCGGACAAGACTTTGGGGATTTTTATCGTCTAACCTTGGGCTGGGGAAAGGACCCCCTCCTCCAACCAACCCATTATCAAAGTTAGTATTCGGTTCCATCAGCATCGGCAGTACTCTTTTGGTCCTAAGCGGATAGGAGGGTTCTCAAGATGAAAAAGGCGTTAGGTATTGTCCTAGGTGTGGCACTGGTCTTATCAATTTCCTGGACAGCAAAAGCCCAGGCAGGCGGGGAGGTCACCATCGGGGTTGCTGTCTCTCAAACGGGCCGCTACGCTGAACCCGCGGGGCGGTTTGTGAATTCTTGGAAGATGTACACTGAAATACAGAATAAGAAGGGTGGCTGGGCAGGCAAAAAAATTAACCTCGTCATCCTCGACGACAAATCGGACAAGCAGCAAAGTATCAAGTTATACGAGAAGCTGATCACCCAAGATAAGGTTGATCTCACCATGGGGCCCTATTCGAGCGGAATTACGGACGCCGTGGCAAACATTCTTGAACGCTATAAGTACCCGACGCTGGCGCCGGGTGCCTCCTCGGGCGTCATATGGCAAAGGGGCCGGAAGTACCTGTTCAACCAAAACGCCGTTGCTCAGGACTATCAGAAGGGCTCAGCTCACCTCGCCAAAGAAATCGGCGTCCGGCGTATTGCCATCATCGGAGAGGACAGCCTCTTCCCTCGCCAGACCGCAGAAGGCCTGAGAGATTGGGCAAAGAAGCTCGGCCTGAAGGTCGTCCTGGAAGAAAGCTATCCCAGAAAACAGCAAGACTTCACCGCACTCCTTCAGAAAATAAAGTCGCGCCGCGTCGAGGCCCTCTTCACGAACAGCTACTTTGCCGATTCGACCGCCCAGCTTCGTGGACTCCGCGAGCTCAACATCAACCTGAAGATGGTCTCCGGAACGGTGGGCCCAGGCCTACCAAAATTTGCCAAACAGCTTGGCAATACAGCCGAATATGTTCTGGGTTTTAGCCAGTGGGAGCCAAAGCCCAAAATCCTAAAACGTCCTGGGATGAGGCCGTTTATTGCGGGCTATGTAAAACGATATGGTGTAGAACCCAACTACCATGCCGGAATTTCTTACGCTGCGATGCAGATCACCGGAGCAGCCATCAAAAAAGCCGGCAGCATCGATCGGCATCAGGTTTGGAAAAAGCTTCGCTCCATGAAGACTGTTTCAGTTATCGGGCCGTGGAAAGTAGACAAGAACAATCTCAACAGCCATGAAGGCCTCACCTTCCAGATTTTGGGCGGAAAACGTAAGATCGTCTGGCCGAAAAAAATCAGCGAGGCAGACTACAAACTTCCGATGCCAAAATGGAAGGACCGCCCCAAGAAATAGGCGGTTGATTTAGACACTGGTCGAAGAATATCGAGCATTAACACACAAAGCGCCGAGGCCGCATTCGCGTCTTCGGCGCTTTGTGTGTTAATGAGGTCATGCTCTAATCAAACGGGAGCATAATTACGGATTTATGAAAAACCCAGTCACCTAGGTTTTCTTTCGTTTTTCATTTTGTTTCTTTAGCCTCCGCCGGCAGGGTAAGGGAAATCGCGAACTCGAGGACAAGGACAATGGCAAGAAGCTTAAGGGCCACCTCAATCCCTAGCCAGTCCCCCAGAACACCAGTCCCCGTGAGAGTGAGACCCGAGACAAACCAGTTGCCCCCCTGCATAAAGCTTGCGGCTAGGGCCGGGCGGTTCGGCATGAGCTCCTGAGCATAAGCCACACTAACGCCCATGGTCGCATGCATAAATACACCCAATAGGAGGATCAGCGCATACTGGAAAAACCCCTCCGTTCCCAAAAAAATGAAGAGGAGAGGCGCCAACGTCAACGCCGAGAAGACAATAACCCTCTTCCGGCCAATCCGGTCGGAAAGCCATCCACCAACTACCCCTCCAGAGGCGCCAGAAACAAGAAAAAGAGTGAGCGCCGTTCCTCCCTCCCATAGGGTGTCCCCACGAGCTGAGTAATAGAGAGGAAGAAATCCATAGAGATTAATCGTAGCAACGTTCCGAAAAAACATAACGAGATATAGCAAAATCATGGGCTGCCACAAATCTCTGGAATAGCTTTTGGATTCTTCAGTGGATTGGACTTCTTCTTTTCGCCGCGCGTTGTGAGGCACATACCGGAAAAGAGTCGCCGCTGAGGCGACATAGAAAACCATCCCCAGGAGCAATCCCTTAAGCCCAAAGAAAGAAACCAGACTGAGAGCGATAAAAGGCCCCAAAGCGTGGCCCAAGCGCCCGGAGGCGACGTAGATTGAAACCACCAAGCCTCGGCGGGCGGCAGAGATCGTTCCCGCCATGGCAGCGGCGGCAGGATGGTAGCAGGCAGAGAACAATGCACCGGCCGAGAGCATCGCTGCCAAACTCCAAAACCCCGCCGCGAAACCGATAACAGTCCTCCCGATGCCGACGCCAATCGGGGTGGAGATCAACCACCATCGACCCGGAAAGCGGTCGCTCAGCCAACCGAACAGTGGCTGGGGCATCGAGCCCGCGATGGAACGGATGGACATGATGAGTCCGATAGCAGTCAGGCTGAGACTGAATTCTTTCACGATAAGGGGAGCGAGCGAGGAGAAAAAAGCCCCCGACATATCGTTAACCGCATGAGAAAAAACAATCGCAAAGAATGCAGCCTTCTCAAAACCCAAGGTATTTCGGTTCGGCTTCTCGACCGCACCGCCCTCAAAATTTTTAGCCCTCAAAAAAATCCCCTCTCGTCATTAGTATCCTTAAATCAGACAGCCTCAAATATCGTCCGTTCAGCGCGCGGGCACAAAATTAGAAAGACATCTCCAGGAGGAGAGATACGGGTCCGAGGAAATATCAAGATAAATTCCCTTCCATAGAACCATTTATGGAGGAACAACCTGCCGTGAAAAAAGCCAAATTGAAAAAAGGCTCCACTGGGTCTTAAAAAAAGAGGGGAAGAATAATTAGTGCCGACCATGCTCATCCCCCCGACGGATTCTTGAATTCCCAAAAGAAGAGCTCACGCGCCAACCTAGCCGGCGCCACAGGCCTTTTTGGCATCAGCCGTATTTGCGCCCCTGCCACCTCCCGCCTAATGTGTCGATAAGCTTTTTTAAGAACCTGTTCGAAACCTAGAAAACAAAATCACTGAGTGTCACCGACGGATTAAAGTAAAGGTTTCTTTTTTCAAGTTCGACCCAGCCATTGGGCAGGACAGATAGGTGCGTTTGAGCCGAAAATTCCTTTATCATCCTCCCAGTTAACCTGCAGGACTATGCTCCGACCAGACTTGCTCATACACCCTAAAATTGCGCACTTCAGTCCGTAGGGTGCTCCAGGGTGAATAGGACTGCCTGTTGCTATTTCCTCACCAGCTTGGCGAAAGTTCAGCTCATCCAATTTCCACATGATCGACAAATTAAGAACATCTCGGCTTCTTCTTCGGCTTCTACTGGTAATCAAGGTTCCCTTGTGTTGGATGCTGCACAGCTTACTTGCTGACATCTAAGGAGGAACTCTAAAATAAAATGTCAGAGCAATCGGCCCGAACTATTGGGAAATTTCTGACGCTCGCATCCGGGCACTTGTAAGTGCCGGAATTACCTTCCCGATGTGGTAATTGTGGCAAGTCAAGCAAGAATTCGAGGCCCCTCCACTCGTATGACAGGCAGCACAAACATTTTTAGCAATCGGCAAAAAGTTGCTCGAAAAGGTAGTTGGATCATCACCCTTGAATCCTTTGAGATAGTCCGCTTTTGCGTTTATGCGGTGGCAAGATAAGCATCCTTTTTCTCCCAAAAGACTGAAATGGGGGGAATGGCGAAACCGGTTAAATTTCTTGGCTCTCGAGACAGGCCTCCTCGCCCTCCAATTCACCCGCTGGGTCTTTCCGCCCGTTCTGTCGATACTGTGGCATTTCGCACAGTATCCGATGGCTTTCCGATCTGATAAGGCGGAGAATAGGACCTTCACGTTGCCCCTGGAGGCATCGGTACCGGCGACCACGTCCATCCATGTTTGGAGGAAACGATCTCCGTGCCCCGAGGGCCGGTAGTACACCGAGAAGTCCTGCAGATACCATCCGCCTGCAACGCTGATATCTTCGGCAGAAGGAAGGTCTTCTGGCTCTCCCTCCTTGGAATCGACCTCCTTATCCCCGAGCTCCTTTTTCTTGGTCCCCGGCTTTCCCCCCTCCTTCCGCAATGAAAGCTCGGAGGAAAGTCCCGGAAACCATTTCTTTTGGCTTAAACGGAGCGCTCCGGCGGGAATCTGGCCACTCAGGCGTGAAAACTCCGCCTCGCTCAGTCGGCGCCCCAATAATTTTTTTAGCCGGGCCTTGAGGGCTTTTTGGCCGTTGACCGCCAAGTCAAAAACAAGTTTCTTGATGGCCCAGGCAAACTCCCCTGCAGCGGATTTAACGGCCAAATTTGCCTTAGATAGATCAAGCAGATCGGCATCTTTGAGAGAGGCTGCTGCCTTTTGAAATTTCGGATCCCCGGAGAGGAGGAAACGCGTAAAGGGCGGCAGGTCCTCTCTTTCGGCGTCTTGTGGCCAGTGGCCAATATCGATTTTCGCCCCCAGGAGGCTTTCTGCATCGAGCCCCGGCAGGGCGATAAAAGGAATCCCTTTCTCGCCGGCGCTGCCTTTTCCAAATATTTGTCCTTCGTGGCAAGAAGCGCAGGTAGTCTCAAACGAGCGAACCGTCATCAAAGCGCCACTCGCGTCCGGAAGATGGCAGTTTTTACACGACTTGGGGGCAAGATTCTTCATCTTTCCCGAAAAATGTTTGTTCAAATGACGGGAATGGTCGAAAACCAGCCGGGTTCTTCGGTCATGGGGGAAATTTGAAAACTCCGGGTGGTCACCCTCGAAGCTGGTAAACCGGACCGCGTGGCAGGATTGGCAACGCAGGTGATTCAAGGCAGCTAGACTGGCGTTCCTGCCGCGGTGCTCCCGATGGCAGGTAGCACATGCAACAAATCCTTCAGGCCCGCGTTTGCCATTTAGGCTCAGCAAATCGGCCAAACCCATTCCCATTGAAGGCGAATCAACCACCCCCTTTGCCTTGATACTTTGGGTAATGCGAATTAATTTTTTTTCGGAAAGGCTGTGGGGCGATCCGCCGCTGCCACCGAAAATATGGCAGGAAAGGCAAAGGCGGCTCTCTCCTTGCGGCGACCGCGTGGATACGAAAGCCGCCCGCATCCATTTCACAGGGCCTCCCCTGAAGTCCGAGTGGCAGTTCTCGCAGGATTGCGTGGCCGTCTGGTGGTACGAGGTCAGCTCGCCAGGCGAAATAAAATTCGGTCCCGAAGGTCCTGCACTGAACATCAGGACAAGCCCCAGAACGAAAAAAGAAGCCCATTTAGCGACAGCACCGCGTTTAGCCCTAATGCTCAGAGCTGGCTGGCACCGCGGGATTGCATTACAGCAAGTCCCGTCCGGAAGGGGGCCGGCCGAGCACTTTCCGCCGAACTCCTTCGCCCGCGAACAAGCCCACCGGTCCCGATTCTTGATGGGGATGCATTCATGACCCGCGATGCAATTCCCCTTGCTGTCAGGCCCGACAGGACATGATTTTCCGTCCTGAGCCCATCCGCAGACCCATTTCCGATTGGGCCGGTCGTATTTAGATTGATCAAAACCGTATCGCTGCAGCCGAAAAATCATTGGGCGCCACCCGAAAAGGCGTAAACGACCACCACATGAATAGCTGCCAGGATTAATAGACAATAAGTCAACGGTACGTGGAAAAATAGCCACCACTTAAGCATCGCCTGCAGCGCATGACAGTAATCCAATTGATTTTTGACCCGTATCAATTCGGATAGCTCGACGAGGATCGTTTGTTCTTTTTCGCTAATATAGCGGAGGAGGACGACAACTTCATGGATCAAGGAATCAAGCGGACGACTAGATTCCATATTATGAAGCCAGAAATTCCGTGGCCCCGAAAAATAGTCGTGGAGCCGGTCGGAATAAAAATCTGCGATGCTGGAGGATTTCGATTCCTCCCCTGAGCGGACCACCAGCACTTCGGCATTTTCACGAACCTCGCGGATATAGACCGGAATTCTTTCAAAAATCAACTCTTCGCCGAGCTTGCGACCTTCTATTTTCGCAATTTCCACATTCGCATTAATCATGATTCCGTCTTGGAAATTGAGCTGCTGCCGGTCATGTCTAGCAATTCGCTGAGGATATCCCTTCGATATCCACAGCCCGAGTACACCACTCAGGGCCACTGCCAGATACAAAAGCGCAAGAGAGGATTCCAGAAAACCGTTCGGTACACGAAACTCGACGTGGATCATGAACAGGAAAAACGTAAACCACCCGACATAAATATGAAACTGCAGCCAGACGGCGGACGAGCCCATAGGCAGGAAGGGTAATTTTTTCTGGACATTATAAGCGGCCAAAAATACAATCACTGCCAAGAGGAACCACCCGCTCAGGTACTGCGAGCGGGACAATGTGGTGGAGTAGGCCTGAAATGCAAACAATGTAGAAATCAAAGCAATGAGGAGAGCAAAAAGGTTGAACAAGCGCCGAGTGGCAAACGGAATCATCGGTTAATCCAGGCCACCAGTTTATCCGTCTCCCTCATATCCAACCGCCTCAAGGCATCGTGTGGGCAGGCGCGCTCGCAGGCAGGGCCGCCCAGCTGGTCCACACATAGATCGCATTTGGTAGCTTTCGTCACGGGTACGTTTGTACTTTGAGCCAGGATAAAGGCCCCGTTGGTGTCCCGGATGGTGGTCATACGAATATTGTCATAGGGACAGCTATTAGCGCATGCGGCACATCCGATACATGTGGCATCGTTAATTACAACCTGGCCTTCATGAGACTTCCGATGAATCGCCCCGGTGGGACAGCCAATCATACAGACTGGATCCACACAATGCATACACGCATTGGCAACGATGAAATTCTGAAAACGTTTCCCGTGGCGAATGAAACGCGGGTTGTTGTCGTGCGTACCCGCACAAGCTCGGATACAATCGTCGCACCGCGTGCAGCGTTCGATGTCGATGATCATCGTTGACGTGCCGTTGATATATCGGTTATCGGCGAGAAATTCCATAACTCCGGTGGCTATCTCCTGTCCTGAGGGGTCGCCCGTCCAGGCAGATTGTTCACTCCCGCGGGGAACAATCCGGGAAGGATATTTGGACTCGGGATAGTTCGGCAAAACGTATTTTTCGATGATGGCGGTTGGAACGCGCAATACATCGATATACCCTAGCGCCCTCAAGCTGCTCTGAAGGAAAACCTTGTTCTCGAAACGGAAGTTATGTGCAATTTCGTTTAACCCGAACACCCCGCCTCGGCCTATATAATTGATGGTCCTTTGGCCAAAATCGACCCGCTCAGTCACACGGGCAAATCCCGCTCGGATCATAATGAGACCGTCGGCGTAATTTCCCTCCTCGGCGATCAGGGGTTCAACTTCAAACCGCTCGGAGGCGGATTTTTTCGCCATCGCCTTGTAGCTAGAGTGCCAGTCAAACTCTCCATAGGTCTCGAACAGGGTGTTATCGGCGACGATTTTTATCTCTTCCTCACTGAGGTTGCTGAAGGCAGGGGTCGCCATCAGCTGAACCATTAAGCTCCGCTCCCGGTAGAGGCGATCAACATATTTACGAAGCTCCTCGGCACGGCGACGAATGTCGCGTAGGCCCTGCCATCGGATTTCTAGAAGGACACAGTCCCCCTGGGCAACTACCGTGGCCGTTCTCGGCGTCCGCCCCAGGGCAGCGATTTCGCCAAACATAGTCCCCTCTTCGAGGGTAACTGTTTGATGCCTCTCCATTAGGACGGGCACATCTTGAAGAAACACCCGCGTGTCCGCCCCCTCCCCTCGTATACGTGTTCCCGGGGATTTTCCCAATTTTGTTACATCATGGAATTCCGCCACGGACGAATTCGACCAAAGCTGCTTAATTGACTGAAATAAGCTTTTTTGCTTGGATTTTTGGCGGCCAAGAATTTCAATATCGATTCCATCGAGAACGACAAAAGCCGTACCCGCTAAAATTAAGAATGCGGAGTTTCCATAATCTCCTTCGCGAACAATAATTTCTCCGTCAGAGTAGCGCATGACGCGAGTATCGTTTTTAATGATGTCGCGAAGAGAGGATTTCGAAGGAAACTTTGATGCATCAATCTCATCGAAGGGAGGTTTAGTTAGTACCCAAGCCACGTCCGCATCAGTCATATCGAGACCGAACGGCTCGTCCCACCGCTGCGGCCTTTGAATGATTATGGGAGTCTGTGCCATTGGACCCTAATTTTCACAACGGGAAATGATCCGCCTATTTCGCGATCCTACCCTTATATTGGCCCGCCTTGGGAATTAATACATCCAAGGCCATCCATTTGCTTCCATCGCCCGATGCCAGTCTTTGCGCTGCTTTTGAAATTTTATCCGCAGCCGCCACCAGCGCCTTTTCATTATTTAATTTCAGCTTGACGCCCGCTGCCACATTAAGAATTTCCTTCACTGCGGGATTTGACACCAATCCGGCCACCTTCTTGAACGTGTCCATTGCGGATTTGGCCCGCATCGCCATTTGGACGGCGTAGGTTGCCTTCTTGGTGGATTTAGCCACACCTCTCAAATTGTATTCCAACTCCACCGCCTTGCCGACTATGAAGAGCACGCGCTTTCTCTCTGGAGAAGCCTCGTCATTTTTTTTCTCCTGTGAGGCGATGTAGTTGTGTCGGACTTCGCCCTGAGACCAGGCGATCAGTTCGAATTTGCTGCCGGGCGTATGTTTTCCCACATTGACCAGCTTCTCAAACGGTACGGTGTGGCACTGAAAACAGTTCGCTGCTAAAGCGTAAATTTCGCTTGGCCGTATCATCCCCGCCGCCTTCAACTTCGCCAGCCGCTCTTTTCGGTGCCCAGGCGATTCGGTTTTACTCGTCGAGTTTTTTCCGCCGAAATCCTGATGGACATCCACCCATTTTTTAGCGGGTGAATGGCATGACTCGCAGGAAACCCCGGCGATGGGACGGGCCCTTCTACCCTTCATCTTGGAAGTGAAGTGGCAATTCATGCAAAGGCTTTCTCGCTTAATCCGCCTAATTTTCATTCTCTTTGCGATTTTTCTCGCCTCTTTTCTTTGAGTCAGCTTTCGGTATCCCGCATAATGCTTTGTTTTTCTCCACGACTCCGCAGCCGCTTTATGGCATTCGCCACAGGAATTGGGACCAGCCACAAGCTTTGGGTCCGGCGCCGCCTCACCCGCCGATGATACCCACGCAACCCCAAACGCAATCATCAACGAAAAAACTACCCGTCCCAGTCGGCTTCTAATGATCTCTATCAAAGGCATCGGACAATCCTTCCAAGCTTAAAAATGAACTGTTCGTGAATGTCCTGTAATCGGCATGTACATGCTAATTTCTTCGGTTTGGAAACACCAGCCATTCATCCTCAAGCATCTAATGTCAAGTCACCACTGGGTGCCGAAATGCAAGTCAGGCAGGTGCCTGTTTCGGGGACGGTCCCGGGCTCTTGAATGTAAGTCACCTGCCCTGATTTGATGGCCGTCAAACATGTTCCGCAATTTCCTGCCCGGCAACCTGAATCGATATTCATTCCGTTGGATAGTGCAAAATCTAGAATAGAGCCGCCCGAAGCGTCCCAAGGCAAAGTTTTATTGCTCTTGGCAAAGACGACATTGTACTTGGGTCCCGCATCCCCCTTGTCTTTTCTCTCGGCTTCAGTAGGTGCTTTTCTGACGCTGGCGGGGCCAAAGGCCTCAAAATAGACATGGTTATTAGGCACACCCCATTTCTTGAGCCCCTCGGTGAGAGACTTCATCATGGGCGGCGGGCCGCAGATATAAAAATCGTAGTTGTTCGAAGGCAGAACTCGCTTAAACAAATCGACGCTGACCCTCTCATTGTGCTGGTAATCTTCTCCCTCCACATCAGTGTCGGTGGGATTGCTGTAGCAAACGTTGAGGCGAATATTCTCATGCTCTAGGGCAAGATTCTGGAGATGTTCCTTGAATATATGGTCCCTTTGGTTACGCACTCCGAGAAAAAACCAAACCTCGCGCTTCAACTCCAATTCGGCAATCGTGTTCACCATGCTCAAAACCGGTGTGATCCCTATTCCGCCACCAATGAGAACGACCGGGCTCTGTTGGGCAGTATCCAGAAAAAATTTCCCGCTTGGCGCTTTTAAGTCAAGAATGTCGCCTTCCTGCAATTGGTCATGGAAATAGCTCGAAGCTACCCCCGGCGGGAGTTCCGGCTTATCCCTTGGAGGGAGGACCTTCTTGATGGAAATGCGATAGCAATCCGCATGTCCCGGGCTGTCGGATAGCGAATAACAACGTACAACCTCTTTTTCGGCATCCCTGCCCTTTCCCCGGAAGTGGAGATTGAACGTTAAAAACTGTCCCGGCTTAAACGCGGGCAAGGGCTTCCCGTCGTGGGGAACGAGGTAGAACGAGAAAACATCACCCCCTTCGGCTACCTTTTTCCTGACCGTGAATTTTCTGAGCCCTGGCCAAGAAAGTTCCGAGGACTGAACTTCCTTAATAGCCCCTTTGGCGATATTGACCTGAGTATTTAGAAGTTCGAGAGCATGAATTTGCTGGGCACTTTGACGCGAATAGCGGCGAAAGGATGCAACCAAGAGGATTAAAACCTGCATCACCACCGCCGCGACAATTACCACCCCGGCGACTTGGAAAATTGCGGGTGTCATGCGCCCCAAGCTCCAATTTCAGACCCGTCTTTTGGTCGAAACTCCACCATCTCGGGCAAGCAGCTCAAAAATCTCAACCTACATACACCAAGCACTTCGCCACCGTTCAATCAGAACTGGTAGAGAATCTCCGTCCGCAGGCCAAATCCATTATCCCGGTTTTCTTGAATAGCATAGAAGCCGTCCACCTGCCATTGAATTCGACGGCCAAACCGCTCCTGGTATTGGAATCCAGCCCCGATGTCGCTATTGGAATCATTGCTTGTGTCGTATCGACCCGCAATTTCAAGCGTCAAATTCTTACTGTGCTGATCCCAAAATGCCTGATAACCAATAGCGGCGCCAGCAACCTCTTCAGAAGCACCACTGAGTTCAGAAAGATAGTTTCCAAGGCTCGCTGAAGCAAAAAGAATTCCAAATGTCGCCAGCGGACCACCAACAACGGGCTCCCGACTAATCTGGGTAAAATTATCGACCGCCCAGAACGGATTGACATATACGTTATCGTCTGAGCCGTGGGGGGTAAAATTCAACTCTGCTGAAAAGAGAACGCCGGTCCCGACGCCAGACGTTTCTTGGTCCTCGGCGACCGAGCCGTTAACACGTAACGTCATTCCTATCAGACCAACGTGGGTCTCCGCCGATACACCATAATGATATGAGCCGTCGTTTCCCTGACCAGCGTCCCTGACATATGCACCGTCAACATCCCACCGAACCTTGGGCATGTCTGCAGCCATGAAAAGGCCGAACAGCTGAGCATTCGGATCTGGCCTGGAAGTATCAAGCTCGCCCCATCCGTAGATCGCCGTGATTCGTAAGTTCGAAACTCCCGGGGGATGGAGATTATTCCGGACAATTCCCACCGAGTCCACGATATCATTAATCATAATTCCGTCTTGAAAATTAAGCTGCTGGCGGCCAACCGAAAATCCGTAGTCGATTGGCTTCGTTCCCTTGGGGTCAAGGTTCGGAAAAATACTGCCGAAGTCGCCCTCAAAAAACAGGGTCCGAATATCCAAATTGGTTTCATCGGTGAACTTGTTCTCCGGACTAAAGCCGTACCGCGTAAAATTTGGGAATCGATTCCTATCCAAGGGACGGAAACCGATGATGGCCTTTTCTGTCCCCGTCAGTTGGAGGTTGGCATAGAGATCGAAACGATTGGCCCACTCCGTGGTTCCGGGCCTGACTCCATTGTCGAACGATTGAAGCGCCGAACGGAGGGTTCCAAATACCCAGAGCCTGGGCTGGACGACCCAGCCCGATGGGAGTTCATAGCCGGGGTTAAGATTTCCTTGGTGAAGGAAAGGATCGCCGAATTCAAACATCAAGGGTGGGCGTCTGGGGACCCCTTCGTTAAACACATCCAAAAATTTCGTTGGCTTGTCGGAAAGCCTACTGTTCCCTGTTGAATCTCCCAGATATTTCTTTGAAGATGGACTTGCGAACGATGCGAAGGAAAATATGATTACCAAAGCTACGGCGGCTCTTGCCGTCCGGTTACAGCTCCGCCGCCAACTTGTTTTTGCCATATCAATTTTTTCCGTCCGCACATACATAATAAAAATTATTCACAAAAAAATCCTGAGGTTATGCATTCTGCGCAGGGTTATTTGATTTTAAAAATAATTTTTTTCTCGTAAAGAATTTCATGCCCCGCGGCAACCGCATCCGCGATTGCCCGGGCACTCATCTCATAGTCGAACCCAACGCTTTGAACCGCAGCGATCAGGTTAACAGGAACTGGTGCAACCTTTAGTTGGACAACCGCCTTATAGAGCCCCTTCCCAGTCATGGAGCTACCTTTAATTTTGTAGGTGGCCCAACGGTGGCCGAGGGCTTCAATTCCGTTTCGGTGGTTCCGTTCCGTTGTGGGCTCTCCCGTAAGAATCAAAGATTGAGTAGTTGGCCGAACAATCGGTAGCGATGTAACGGTGTAAGGAATCGGAATCACTTGGAATCGCTCACCACCACGTACGTTGATGTGAACAAATTTAGATTGAAGATTAAACAGATAAGTATCCAATGGCAGCTCACCGTTGTGTACATAGGCAGATTCCGCATCGCGAAGGTCTCCGTTAGGGTCTAAGTCTCCCGATTCAAATACAACCTTCCCATTGCGATCAGTGACCGTCACGTGGAGCCAGACCAGGCGCTCTCCGCTAAAACCAGTTGGCGTATTGTGTCCATCAGTTTTATTCACTACCTTTACCCTGAATCGAATCCCATCCATATTTGCCTGGAGTGTTTCAATTTTTGGCATACCGTACCCATTATGGTATACCTCGATCCGCTTTTCTCTTGCCCATCTTAATTTCTTGAACTGATCGTTAAGAATTTCACGGGCATCGTAGCGGTCGTCCACTGACTGCCATCGTTTGGGAAATTTATGGGTCTCGGAAATTTTATCCTCGAATTTGTCGGTCCCCCAACCAGCCTTGAAGTCGAACTGGAGCCATTCCGCCATAGTGGCCATTTGTTGAGCCTGAATGTTATGCGGGAAAATTCCAGGATGGATTACTGAATAATCAGGCCCAGCAAAAAAATGATTCGTGATTTTTCGTGGCGCAGTGGGAACGCCGCCTACCATCGCAGCAGGACCCCGCTCGTAGCCCGAAGGGATTCCTTGAATTCTGCCCATATGGCAATCCTGGCAGGTTACCCCCCGAGCCGCGGCCGGAGAGGTGCGATACTCGCTGAACGCTTCCTCTAGGCGAAAACCGTTGAACAAAGTCACATCGTGGCAGCTTCCGCAAAAAGTAGAGGTTGAAATCGGAGCAAACTGCTTTACCTTTACATGGATTTTTCGGCCCGGTTTGTTCGGATCAGTTACCACTCGGTACTTTTTAGGATTTTTTAGAACCCGGCTCAATTCCTTGTTACCCATCGGGCCGAATACGGGCTGAAGAAGATCTCCTTCGACCAACGCGAGCCGCCCACTCGTTTTATTGTAGGGCAGGTTGATCCGGTGGCAGACCACGCAGGTGATGCCTTCCCGCGAAGTGGGATGGCGCTTAAGGTTGGAAATCGAAGGGGGCTCATTCAGGTTCGCACCCACCTGGCTGTGACATCGAAGGCAAAAATCCCCCATGCTTCCGCTCGTCGAAGCGTTGAGAAAATTATTGATCGCCATGTAGGCGGGACTCAACTGAGAGTAAGAATGCTGCGAAACCGACCACTCGCGATAGTGTTTTGGATGACAAGTGCCACACGTCGAGGCAGATGGATATCGGCTCTCGGCAAAGAGCGCCTCATGGGCCATTTTTGCAGAGTCTTCTGTTTCATCCTTCTTTTTAGCGGCCTTTTTACTTTGTCCCGCATCCTTCTCGGGCTCTCCGGAGAGTAGATCATCTTCAGTCTTCTTCTTTTTCTCACCCAACAATTGGGCAAATATTTGAAATTTCTGCACCCCAGCGGCCTGGGAATAGGACACTCCCTCGGGGACCGGATTGGCTGAATGAACAAACGGCGGTGCAGTGAAGGCAGCTAAAGCCATCCAAGAAAATGTAAGTAATTTGCTACCCATAACACTTCCTTTCTACTTAATTTAACTCACAACACACCTTATCCACTTAATTCGATGGCATTCACCATAAAAGTTGAGTATAACCGCCGATCGTTTGCTATATTACACTTAGATTTAGCAGCATAACAATGGGAATTACGTGGATCGGAAATTTTCAAATATCCTTTCAACCGAGAGTCTCCTGTTGATTACAAACCATAAATTAAGACCCACTGGTCCAAAAACCAATATAGCTTCCTCAAAGGCATCCATAACTAACCCTATTCAGACCGGCTTCCATAAATTTGACAAAAAAGAACCTGGATAAGCCCAGATGTGGAGACACAATTGCCACAAATGAATGGGGAAAGGAAAGATAAAAAGCCGTTTCTTTAAGGAGGAAAAAAATCGCCAAAAACCAGAAAAAAACTTCCGCGACTAAGAAGTTCAAGAAAGATTAAAAGAAAAGAAATAACTGCATCCGGATGGTTACTGGGAGGGTCACCAGGGCGCTCCGTCAGGCTAGATGGCACCCAAAAAAACTCATACAAGAACCATCATCTTTCCGGCTTTCGGGTTACAGAAACGCTATTTGATTGTGGGTATATTTACTTAAGAATTTCCAGCCTCCCAAGCCGCTATCCCACCAAAAACCTCTCTAACACAGTGCCCCGTCAATCTCATATATAACCTGATATATATCTCAAGATTAAGGACTAAGGACCATGTCGCATGAGCCTGGGAGAAACCGATTCGAAGGGAAGATAATTTGACCTTTTTTATTTTTGTTTTTCTGTGCTTGAGGGTATTGGTGGCGCGGGTTCTGCAGCAAGCGTTGACGACTGTTATTGGAACCTCGCAAAACAGAATGAGGAGAAGCATCACATGAATTTCGATGAGAGAGTCGAGGATCTAGAGAAGGATAACAAAAGGCTCAGAAGACTTGTCATTGCAGCCATCTCCATCGCTCTTGCGGCTCTGATTGGTGGGACGGTGGTTGGAGTCGGAGCCTACACCAGGCACATCAATCCGGACAGCATTACAACTAAGAACATCACCCTAAAAGACAACAACGGGATAATTCGCGTGATGCTCATCGGGAGCAATGGCAGTTTGTATCTCAGAGACACCAACGGAAAATTACGCGTGGCACTCAGCGGGAATAATGGAAGTTTGTATCTTAAAGACTCCAATAGGATATTTCGCGTGGAGCTCAGCGGAATACTTGGTACCGTAAAGACCTACAAACCCAATGGAAATCTATTGCATGAGCTTGGGAAAGTTCCTGTCTCATCGAATTTGCAGGGGAAAAAGCATACGCATCTCGATCCAAAACATTCGCATACCGGAAATATTAATAGCACCGCTACATTTAAATGATATTTGATAGGGAAAAATATCGTCCCTCAGAATCGAAGAACCTTCCTCGGGTTAGGCTAGGGAGAGATTCTCTGTCTCTTTCCCATCAAAACCCTATACACGGCGAATAACTAATTACCCATCTACAGGTTCCCCGAACACAGAGCGGGCCGATCGGAATGGAAAACTTGGCTTGAAATATCCATTTGAGACTATAATGTTTCTATTCAATCAACCACATGGGATTTTCAGATTAGGCAACCCTAAATTATCGATACAGGCCTTTGCAATGTGGCGTGCCAATTTTTCATTGTGTGATCTATGAGAGTTATTTCTTGGAATACAAACGCCAGATCCCGAAGAGTCGTCGATCAAATAGAATACCTTCAAAATAGACGACCTGATGTCATCGCCCTGCAAGAAGTGACTGCCAAAAGCATCTCGCTATTCCGAACAGGTTTCCAAAAAATTGGATTCCAATTTATCCACGACAGTTTTGAGTTGTTCCGAAATCCATCATTATCAAAAGGGTCAAGGCGATATGGGGTCATGATCGCCTCCAAATATCCCGCCAAATTGGCACGCCGGAATTTACTTCATGTTCCGTGGAAAGAAAAGGTTTTGTCCGCCTCCATTGAATGCCCGGAAGTATCTTTCGATTTGCATGCCACTTACATTCCCCCCGGTTCGTCAAATGGGTGGAAAAAAGTAGAAATCCTCGAAGGAATCCACGAGGGTCTTTCCAAACATACGAGGCGGCCTCGCATATTATGCGGAGATTTCAATTCCCCTCAAGAAGAGTTCCCCACAGGAGAAGTCGTCACTTGGGCCCAGAGGATCCGAATTGACGGCAAGGTTACGTTACGAAAGAGATTCCGCAATGGGGATGGAGCGCGCTGGGATGCGGCGGAACGCAACATCTTAACAGGATTAAAAAAATACGATCTTTCAGATGTCTACCGAACACTTCGTGGATGGGAAGCGCAAGATTTCAGCTGGTATCCAATTCGAAAAAATAAAAAGGTCGCGGGAAGGCGATTTGATCATATTTTTGCCTCAAATTCACTCAAAGCGGTTCGATGTTGCTATCTCGCAGATGCCAGGCAAAATGGTTTGAGTGATCATTCTCCAATAGAGACTGATTTTTTCTCTATATTATGGGGAGGTTAATAAAAAATCGTCCTCCTTGAAATTGAGACCTACGGAAGAGCCTGTCCGTATCAAACGTAATTAAGGAACAGGGCTTCTTGCCTCCAGCGGCGGCAGCCCCGGCATTCAGGGGGGTTACAACTAGCATCTCCTAAGATTGTCCGAACAAGAGATTTTTCATGGGAACGTGGAAGGGCTATACCGGGACCACTAAAGAGTCATCCCTTAGGTGCAAAAATGGGGTGAGGAATAGAACTTTTACTCCACACAATCACCGAGCGGTTTGTGCTCCCGTCTTGGCAAGGTGGCACATTCTGCCTAAAGCCCCTCAAGAATAATAGACCAGTAGAGCTATTCGACAACATCGGGTGTTTACTCCAAATTCATATATGATGACCCCGCTGGAGTCGCTGAGCTTTTGATTGGATTTGGTTAGTGACTCTCAAATTTGGCCATTGATTTTCAAAAATGACTTGCTAGGGATGGCATTAGGCAGCTTTGGAGTATAACCAGAGACCAGGAAACCACACAATCTATTGAAACACATGGTGGACCGCCGGGGAATCGAACCCCGAACCTACGGATTAAGAGTCCGTTGCTCTGCCTAGTTGAGCTAGCGATCCAGATCTTTCCAGCTACGATGTGTCTCCTGCCCACTACCCAGTTTTTCGCTCCTCAGTGGCGCGCCCGGTAGGACTCGAACCTACAACCTTCGGATCCGAAGTCCGACGCTCTATCCAATTGAGCTACGGGCGCCCGCACCCTTGAGAAAGGGAAAACCATCGTCTCTGGTCAGACCAAAAAAGAACAACTGAATGGGGTGAGTGAGGGGATTTGAACCCCCGACCTCCGGGGCCACAACCCGGCGCTCTAACCACTGAGCTACACCCACCATACCGGAAAATATGGTGCATAGTAAAATTTTAGCCCGCCCTGAGGCGGAACCACGCGTTCCAAGCATTTGAATGATTGGCAGGCCCGGCAGGACTCGAACCTGCGACCTACGGATTAGAAGTCCGTTGCTCTATCCAGCTGAGCTACGGGCCCTCGCACACACGGCACAAAATCCAATCCCTTTCGACAAATACTTGTTCTCAATCTGCTCGAAAAGCTTGTCAATAATCACATCCGCCTACTGTGCTGTCAACAAAGGTACTCGGCCATTTCATCGCCGAATACCTGTTCAATCAAAAGGGAGATAACATACAGATATTGTTGCCTTGTTGCCGCGAGGATAAATTTACAAGACCACTCCTCTTAGAATTAGAATATTCAATATAGCACCAGGAGGATAAGTCGTCCTGATAGAACTCGCAAACGCACCGGGCCTTTCGGCCCCGCCCACCATGAGCGCTCCCCCCCAATCCTCCGCTAATTTCCTAGATAATTTAATTATAAAGAAATTCAATCATAAGTCCAGAATTTCCTTGAACTCAAGACGAAATCTAGAAAGGAAAGAAGCAGTTAATACTATTAGGTAAATGAAAATCTATCTTATTTTGAAAATGGGCCCTTCATCCAAATTTAAGCACCAAGGCAACTCCGCAACAAGAAATACAGAAATACAGAAATACAGAAATACAGGATAATGCGCCATTCAGGAAAAGTCTACAGTAAGTTTTAAATGCCGAAGTCCGAGCCAGAATAGAACTCCATCAAATCAATGTCATACCAAATTGATAAAATATAGATAACATAACCTTACAAAATACCGACAAAGCACCTACCATTGACACAGAGATGACATTTTTTGATGAGTTGGTAAAAAAGATAAAAAAGCCCTTTCGCACAAATAGACGGCCAAATAAATTTTATGGCCCATCTCTCTGATCTTGGTCGCCTCCATCGCATTTCTCATAACAGTACCGAATCTTTTCCCGATTAAATAAGATGGATTCCGTAACGCACGATGAGAATAATACCGGAGACTCCAAGGAGCACAAGAACAAGACGCTCAAATATCTTCTCCGACAACCGCCTTCGAAGGCGCGTTCCCACATACAAACCGATGAGTGCCGGTGGAAGCATTGCTGCGGTGTTCTGCCAGGCGTCGTACGAATAAAGACCATGCCAGGCAAGTGACGAAACCTGAATCATCGAAAGTGACGCTGCTATCGAATTTAGTAAAAAAATAAACGTCTCGCGCCGCACGCCTAAAGTGGTCACATAAAAAATTATAAAGGCCACCGGCATCATAATCATGCCAAAGATAAATCCAATGAGGGCGCCCATCCCTATTCCAAAAATTTTCTCCCTTAGATAGGATACCCGAGGAGGCTGGAATCCAAAAATTCGCATCCCGATAAAGAAAACAATCATCAATCCGATAACCGCGCGGGCGGGCCCCGGATCCACCCAAACGAGGACCTTTACGCCCAGGGGCACACAGAAAAACGCAACGGGTAACATCCATCTGATCCGCCGAATCTCATGGCACACCTGGGCAGTGGTAGCGGCGGTTACTATGTTCATCGCCATGACAGGAATTGAGATGAGGACGATGGCCTCTTGGGGCGTGACTACTAGAGCGAGCATCGGGACAACAATTAGACTGATCCCGAAGCCAGTTGTCCCTTTTACAAACCCCGCTAAAAATAGCGTCCCTACTGCCAGGGACAAGAATACGGGAGAGATGACCGGCACGAATCCGCCCCTCTACTTAAGCGAGACCCGGAGTCGCCTTCACAACTCGAAAATTACTCGAAAGGTTTCCGACGGACCTTCCCTTCTCCCGCGATAGCCGCCTTCATAAGCAAAATTGACACGTTAGTCTGCGGAATTAGGTGAATAAAATGGTCCAGTTTTTTTTCGATTAAGTCGATTTCTTCGTCAATGCAACCCAGCTCCCGAACCTGATTCCGGCTGAGCTCTACGGGATAAGGAAACTCTTGGGCGGCCGCGCCCGCTGCTCCCTGTGAAAGACTGACAGTAATCTCAAAACCTTTTTTCTTTTTCTCTTCACGCACAAACGACCAAGCCCGACTCACGAACTCGGGATACCGGGCCAAGGCACGCCACACGCTAGGAATTCCCCGCATACCGGATTCGTTTTGAATCTGCTCAAACACTTCAGCAATCTCTTCACTGACCCCTTCTGTCTGGACAAGTTCGGACATTGCCATCGATGGATAGGGGCCACGGGGTAGGAGTTCAAGGTCTTTGTCAAACCCGGGTTTTATACCGCCAATTCTAATGCCACCGAGGGTACCGCGCAGTGCGTCCATAAGAATGAGGTTCTTTGGATTGATATAGTTATATATGTCGAGGAGTTGGTCGATTCCAGAAATTTCCTCTTCACTGTAGTTGCACTCCTCTTCAAGCTCCTCCTCTAAATCGGGAACATCCTCCGGCATGGGCGGCGTCATCCGCATGCGTAGGCTATCCGCACAACGCTCAAAGTAGATAATCGAGGCATTGGGCCGAAGTGCCTTCCAAGCGGCCGCGAAATACGCCTCATGCACCGCCAACGTGCGGTAGATAAAATTAACTTGAGTGGTACGGAGAGTTTGCTTAATATCCTCGTATATATCGGCAGTGCTTCCAGAAGCGGCTTGCTCCGAAATTTCATCCAAAATGAGGCTACTCATCACACAATCCCACCCACCGGAATCAATTGACCCGCTCGCCGTTCCGGCACCCCGGCCGACCGAAAAATTCGACTAATTGCATTCAAACCGAGGAGATTATAGGGCTCACCCCTGCTGCCAACAACTCTCAAGCAAGCTGAACTTCAAGACTCAGGCACACCGGCAGAGAAGCGGCAAATTATCTTTAGGCCAAATTCTCGTCCAGGAAACGTACCTACCCGAATCATCTGTTTTTCCGGCGCTATCCAAGGCGAAGAAAAAGACATAGTTCACCTAAATTTCAGCGCCAGTTTGTTCGCTACCAGCTTAACCTCCTCGTCTTAAACATTTTCAAAATCCGCGTAGTCATGATTTGAGGCAGCAGGCTAAGCTCTTCACACCGCTCCCGAAACTTAGGAAACAACTCAACTCCCCAGCACCTCATATAAAAAATTGGGCAGAAGAGAAAATTAAGATATTATTTGAACCTTCATGGAGACAAAAATAGAGTTAAGAGCTGCCCAGAGAATCTCGAAGACTCCCTTTGACCCCCCAATAAATATATTTAATACTTTTTCCTCTAAAAAAATCCTACCTGGCCTGACCGTCGGGCTCAGGAAATTCTTCCGGCCAATGGTCAATCATTTCTTGCATGTATTTTTTTAATTTTGCAGGTTCTAAATTAACTGATTTCTTGATTTTATCTACTTCGTTTTGTTCTTCGACTGGAATTTGAAGAGAATCCATAAAACGGTTCCATGAGTTAAACCAACTGCTCATCATCGTGAGCTCGACCAATTCCGTTTCAGTAAATTCTTTTTTTACCATCTTGAAAATATCGTCCCGATCGCGCGCAGTATTCCGGGTAACATGCTCGGCCCAGAGGACTGCCGCCTTTTCTCGGCTCGATAGAAATGGAGAGCCCATGTAATCTTCCGAGACGATTGCCTCGATCTGCTCCTCTGTAATTCCAGCCGCCTGACCAAGCGACGTGTTGTGCGTAAGTCAGTAGGTACAAGAATTAACCTGGCTAGTTTTGATAATTACCATTTCCTTGATCTTACAAGAAAGGACACTACCTCCTCCTTCGCGTTGTAGGGTCGCGCCAAAAAGAAGGAGCATTCTTGCCACAAGTGGCGTTTTTCCCAGCACTCTCATCGAACGAGGAACTCGTCCGAGCATTTGTTCAGTGGCTTTATAAAATCGAGCTGTTTCACCCTTAGCTTCAGACAGACTAACCTGACCTACTCTAGACACCTTTTCCTCCTCCGTTTTAGGTTAAGCAAATACCCGAACAAATATTTTAAAATTCTCCGAAATTGAATTCGACGCTCACCCAATCACGGAAAGCAGCTAATGCCTTTCCTCTGTGACTCAATTTATTTTTGGTCTCCGTGTCGAGTTCGGCAACTGTGCAACCCGTTTCTGGAAGATACATAAGGGGATCATAACCAAATCCTCCTCTTCCGCGGGGTGACCTTAGAATTCTCCCTCGCAGCTCCCCTTTGAAATAAACTGGCTCCTTTTCGGAGCAGCAAAAAGCAAGGACACAGACATATCTACCTCCGCGTCGACCCTCTTCCACATTCTTAAGCCGTTCCACGAGCAAGCGATTTCGCCCCACATCGTCAAGCCCTTCCCCGCCGAAACGAGCCGAGTGAATTCCAAGTTCCCCAGATAGCGCATCCACCTCGATCCCAGAATCGTCCGCCAAGGCAGGAAGTCCAGACATTTGAGAAATGGTTTCGGCTTTCAGGCACGCATTCTCGCGGTAAGTGACACCGTCCTCGGCAACATGGGTTTCTATTCCGGCTTCGTCCTGGGAAATCGCAGATACCGGGAGGCCTTCGAGTGCCATTTTCAACTCTCGAACCTTTCCCAGATTTCGAGTAGCAAAGATGATCTTCAAACCGCGGATGAGCCTCAGGTAACGTCCAGACAACGAGCCTGTATCTCCAAAAGCTGCTGTATTCCTTTTTCCGCCAACTCAACCAAGCGATTCATTTCGGATTTCTCGAAAGGCTCTCCTTCGGCCGTTCCTTGAATCTCGACAAATCGTCCCTTTTCGGTCATGACAACGTTCATGTCTACCTCTACCTCGACGTCCTCGCCGTAATCCAGATCGAGAATCGGTGTAGTCCCAATAATACCAACGCTAACCGCCGCAACCGAACCCTTCAAAGGGCTTTTTTCAAGCCCCCCGGTCTTCATCAACGTATCCACCGCCCCAAAAAGTGCTAGGTACCCCCCTGTAATCGAGGCGCATCGAGTTCCCCCATCCGCTTGGAGCACATCGCAATCGATGTACATCGTTCTCTCCCCAAGCATAGATAGGTCCACAACTGCTCGCATCGAGCGCCCAATGAGGCGCTGAATCTCGAGCGTCCGGCCACTCCTCGACCGCGACCGGGGAACGCGGGAGGTGCCACTGCCTGGAAGCATAGAATACTCTGCCGTAACCCATCCTTCACCCGTTCCTCTTTTATGGGGCGGCACCTGATCTTCGGCCGTTGCCGTGCAAAGAACTCGGGTATTGCCCATTTCGAAAAGACAACTACCGGGAGACGTCTGGATATAATCGAGGTGGACCTTTACTTCCCGGCACTCGTCGGGCATTCTCCCATCCGACCGAATCAGGAGAGCGATTCCAGAGCTATCATTTTTCCTAGTGCTATTCACCATTACATCTCCATGAACAATTTTTGGGCAAATCACCGGAAAATCTTACTCGGCTTTCTCAGGAGATGCCAGCAGAACGGAACTGTAGGGGCAGTACCTCCTCGCGTTGGAAGTCCCGGATAAACGGGATCTGAATCATGGGATGGTGAGCTAATTTTATTCCGGCCGACCGATTCCGCGCCTTGGGGGGACCAAATTGAAAATACCCTACGTCTCAGCCTCCAATGGCACTCATTGTCCGCTTGGGCTGGACAAATTCCTTTTGTCCGATAAGGTGGCCGGGGGTTTTGGTGCGAACGACGTCGGCGAGCCAGGATTTAATTGCATCGTCCGACTTTCCCCCGCGCAGGAGGGCCTTAATGTTATGCTCCATCATCGAGAACAGGCAGGTCCTAATCTCGCCCTCGGCGGTCAAGCGAATCCGGTTGCAGCTTTCGCAAAAAGGCCGGGTCACCGAGGCGATGACACCGACCTCTCCCCGGCCATCTATGTAGCGGTAGCGCGTGGCCGGGTCCGATGGATTTCCGGAGACCAGCTCTAGTTCACCCTCGCTCGAGAGGCCCTTTAGAATTTCATCGGCGGAGAGTACTTTTTCGGGGTTCCATGCCTGATCGGCGTCGAGCGGCATGTATTCTATAAACCGCACGATATAACCCGTCTCACGCGCCCAGGCGCCGAACCGGGGAAGCTCCTCTTCCGTCAAATTCTTGAGGGCCACCGCATTAATTTTAATTGGGCTAAACCCCGCCGCCGCAACCGCCTCGATCCCATCCATCACCTGGCTCAGCTGATTTCGGCGCGTCATCAGTAAAAACTTGTTCTCATCGAGCGTATCCAAGCTGATATTAATGCGTCGAAGCCCTGCATCGAAAAGCCGCTGGGCCATTTGGGGCAGATACACTCCATTTGTCGTGAGCGCCAGATCCATTCCGGGCTGGATGTCGAACATCCCGTGAATCAAAACGTCCAGATCCTTCCGCAGTAAGGGCTCACCCCCGGTGAGGTGGTAGTTCGTGAAACCCAGTTCAGTCGTGATCCGGATTACTCGGAAGATTTCCTCGTAGGTCAAAACCTCATCGTGTGGAAGAAAGCTCATGCCTTCCTCGGGCATGCAGTAAAAACACCGGAAATTACACCGATCCGTTACCGAAATTCGCAAATCATCGTGCGCACGGCCGTAGTTGTCGTAAAGAGGCATCGAATGGCTCCCGTTATTTATCGCTGGGCGAGGTTATCACCTCCCCGGTCAGGTCCGTTTTGTAACCACCCAGCGCCTCGAGGCTTGCGGCGAAGTCAGACTCGCACAAAACCTCAATCAACCGCTTGATAGACCGCGTCTCCCAATACTCGACTGGAACGATAAAATCAAAGCGCTCCCATCCTAGAGGAAGAAACTCAAGACCCAAGAGACTGGCAGCGGCGGATATGCCGAGTCCGGCGTCAGCCCTCCCCCCGGCGACGGCCATGGCTACAGCCACATGCGTCGTCTCGATATTCACGTACCCGTTTACCTCACCGGGCGGTATTTTCTTCTCGGCAAGAAGGTGATCCAGAAGCACCCGAGTCCCCGCCCCACTTTGGCGGTTGACGATGGAGACGTCCTCACGCGAAAGATCGGCGAGCGAGGTGATCCCTTTAGGGTTTCCCGCAGGAAGGAAGATCCCTTGCTCGCGCCGAACAAAATTGACTACAACCACCTCGTGCCCTTTCAAATAGCGGCGGATATAGCTCCAGTTGTAATCGCCCGTTTCCGGATCGAGTAGATGGCAGCCCGCCAGATGGGCTTCCCTGTTTTTAACGGCCATGAGGCCTGCCATCGATCCAACTGCCGAAGTGGACAGGCTCACTTCCCGGAACCTCGACCGCACTCGGCACGCCAGAAGGTCCAGTGCATTGTCGTGGCTTCCCGCCATCAGGATATTGCCCCGGATTTCGCTAAGCGGGCGAAGTAGCTCAACCCCCACCTCCTCGCCCGCCTCGATTCCCTCCGAACCCGACGGGACCCGCACCACTCCGTCGGCCTCAATGAGACTGCTGATCACGCTGGCGCCCCGCTTGGCGGGAAGAGCAACTAGGCGCCCACCAACCTCGCCGAGCTTGACCCGAAGGAACTCCTCCATCCCCAACCGGGAAGGACTCTTACGGCTCATCACTGCGATAGAATCGGGATGCTCCTCCGTGGGGGCTCCCGCCATGTGCGCCATAAGTGGGCGGACGAACTCCTGAAGAGCAAGCACTGCCGACACCGGATATCCAGGAATTCCAATCAGGGGCTTCGCTTGGCCGGTACTAGAATTGCCTACGCCGAGGATTGTCGGCTTGCCCGGAAAGATTGCGACGCCGTGAACGAGGAGCTCACCGAGCTTTTTCACAACGGCCGAGGTGAAATCCTCGCGCCCGGCGGAAGAACCCGCGTTCACGAGCACTATGTCAGCACGCTCTAGGGCGTCCCGCGCAGCCTCCTCGATGGCCTCGAAGCGATCCTCGATGATGGGATAAATATAAGGTACGCCACCCCATTCCGTGATGTGCCCTGAAAGGATAACGGAGTTGAATTCGACCAGATCTCCCGGCTTGAGGTCCACCCCCGGCGAAACTAGTTCATTCCCCGTGGGGATGATAGCCACGACGGGGGCCGTTCGAACCGCCACCTGGGTGATGCCGGCGGCTAAAATGCCGCCGAGATCGTAGGGGCGGAGCCGGTGACCCGGCGGTATCAGAAGGTCCCCCTGGACCACATCCTCTCCCGCCACGCGGACATGGTTCCAGGGTACAACCGCCGCCTCAATTTTGACCGTCTCCGAATCGATCTCATTCACAACTTCGGCCATGACCACCGAATCCGTCCCCTCCGGCAACGGATCGCCCGTATCGACAGGAAACATTTCCACACCAACGGAAAGCGTCCTGGGCTCGACCATCGATGCTCCGAAAGTATTTTCGGCGCGGACCGCGAAGCCGTCCATAGCGGCGGCATGAAAATGGGGGCTCGATATGGCCGCATAGACGGCCTCGGCCGTGATGCGCCCAAGGGCATCTGGGACGGGAATATTTTCAGAAGGAAGAAAGGGCGCCGGCGGCATTTTTTTGATTAGACGCTCGAACGCCTCCTCTCGTGGAGTATTCTCGAGGTAGATGGTTCGTCCTGACAGTGGAAGGGCTGTACTGCTCATTTCCGGCAAATTCCTTCTGTCCACTCAAACAGTTCAGTAAAGGGTTACACGAACCTCCGCGTCTGCCCGGATACCTTCGTTTTCAAGCGGGACCGTGATGAACCCGTCCGCGCCCGTCATGGTCGAAATCATCGCCGAATTGCCCATTAGAGGATGGGCAGTGAACCCCTCCCCCTCCCGCTCTAACTTGACGCGAACCAGATCCTCGCGTCCCGGCGCGGAAGGTAAGTTTCTTGAGAGTTTGGCAAGAATCCCCTTACTGTGGCCCAACTCCAGGGCCACCTCACCGCTTAGCTGACGGAGAATGGGCCTTACGAACGCATGAAAAATCATAAGTGCCGAAACCGGGTGCCCCGGAATCCCGACCACCGCCTTATCTATCCCCCCGCGCCGTACGCGGCCGATGATAGTGGGCTTTCCCGGCTTAATGGAAATACCGTGGACGAGCACACCGGGCTCCCCGAGCGAGTCGATGGCCTCGACGGTATAATCGCGCACCCCCATCGAGCTGCCACCCGAGATCAAAATCACATCCACTCGATCCACCACGTCGGCCAAGCGGTTTTTGATGATAGCCAGATCGTCCAAAAGGATCTCTTCGGTTTTCGGGATTCCTCCCGACTCAATTACAGCCGCCGCCAGGGAGAAGCGGTTGATGTCCCGAACCTGGCCGGGGCCGGGTTTCTGCTCCGGGTCCACCAGTTCATCTCCCGTTGGGAGGATCGCCACACGCGGCCGGCGGTGGACTTTCAGCACCGTGGTTCCAACCGCCGAGAAGGCACCGATATCCTGGCTTCGAAGCCGGGACCCCGCCGGAAGAATCCGCTCGCCCACCTTTAAATCGTCCCCCACGCCAAGAACGTTTGCGCCCACCTCTCCAGACCGGTAGATTTCCACCGTCCCCTCGTCGGGGGTGGTGGTGTACTCCTCCATCACGACGGCATCGGCCCCGGCGGGTATCATACCTCCTGTGTTGATCCGGGCCGCCTGGCCGCTGCCTAGCTCAAATACCGGCGCCGCTCCCATGGGAACATGGCCCACGATCTCTAGATAGGCGGGGATCGACTCGCTTGCACCGAATGTCTCCTGCGCCCGGACAGCGTACCCGTCCATGGTGGACCGGGCGAACTCGGGAAGATTCTCCGGGCTGAGGACATCCTCGGCCAGGACGCGGCCCACCGCGTCGAACGAGGAAACCTCCTCGGCCGGCAAGGGAAGAAAACCCTTCGCCGCCTCACGAGCTTTCCCGGGCGATACGACCTTGAAAAATTCCAATCTCCCGCTCCAATCCAGCGGATAATAGCCAAAAAAAAGCCAGCCGCCGCGAACGCGAGGCTAGCATGGCATCCACCATCTCTTTCGAGCCACCGGAGGGTCCCGAAGAATCTTCGGCAATGCCGCTGCCCCAGCGCTCCCTTTCCAAAATACCGGAAGTCCGCCCCGTTTCCAGCACGACTCTTCAGCGCGGGCTCCTAGCTCCGCATGTATGGCGGCGACTTAAATCGCCTACGCTCGGAGGCTGGTCATGTTTACTTCTCGTCTAGCATGCCCCCTAGGCACTATCCCCATCAGCCGGTTTTCCGGTAACTGAGGCCACGGGCTCATCCTTCTTTTCGGATGATTCGTCGCCACTGAGCCCCTTCTTGAAATTCTTGATCCCTGAAGCCAGGCCAGAGCCGATTTCGGGGAGGCGCTTTGCGCCGAATACAAGCACGCATATTAGAAGGACGACAAGGATTTCTGTAAATCCGAACGGGAACATCGCGGTGACTCCTATCACTGGTCACTTAGGCGATGGCCTCCGCATACACTCGTGTAGCCCACGGCTCGCCCATCCTCTCAGTATACCCTAACTTCTTGAAAATAACCTCCAACACAGATATTAGATAGGTATCATTTGCTTGCTCGCTCCGTGACCCATAAAGTCGAATCCCCCAAGCCTTGCCAGCGACAAGGCCTAACCCACCCCCGCACCCGATGTCAAAATTGTCAAGAAGTGCCTTGCGGACCCCAGAAATGTCGGTTTTCCGGTCGACAGTCACTGTGTTAAGGGTGGGGCTACGGGCCACCTCCTGGGTAAACGTTGGCCTCTATTCCCGTCTGATGCGAGCTACTGGCTAAAGCATGGCGGGCAAAGCGAACTCCTTACCCCCTCCTCAACACATGCCAGAGGGCTTCGCAAAAACATAGGTCGTCTTGATGGACCCTGTGTGATGGTAGGAGCGGTTGCTCTCCCAGTAATTTTCAATCACGGAATCATCGAAGTACCAGCTATTCACCCTCTCTTTGCACACCCAAATTTCCCAAGCGCACGTTCGCTCATGGACAGCGGAGCCAACCCCGTCGGGCAGGAATAGCACTTCTGGGCCCCACTGAAAGAAATCTCGACACCCCGCTCGTCCACCTCGACCGGAACGCCACCGAGCAAGGTCACGCGAGCCATGAGAAATAGGGCGTCGTGGCCCTGACAATTCGCCCCGATCTTATCCATCGGCTGAAGAACACCCGTGCCCGTTTCTACGCGGGAAATACCCACCAAGGCAGCGTCTGAGTCCTCGTTGAGTACCTTTTTTACATCCACCGAATCGATAGGCTGGCTCCAGAGGACCCCAACCTTGATGATCTCGGCCCCGTAGCGGTCGGCGACATCAGGCATGCGGTTTCCAAAAGCGCAGTTGACGCATATGATGGCCTTATCGCCCGGCCCGAGAAGGGAAACGAGAGAAAAATACAGAAACAACTCAACCAAACACTGATTCGGGCACCTCCGACGTGATCAACCCAAATTCAGCACAACCGATTTGACCTCCAGGTACATGGCCAGGCCTTGCTTGCCGCCCTCGCGGCCAAGGCCACTTTCCTTGAATCCGCCGAAAGGTATCTCATGGGTGTATCCAGCAGCGTCGTTCACCCCGATGAGCCCGTAGTCGAGCTGTTCGGTCATGCGCAAAACACGCGCCACATCCCGGGTGTAAAGGTAGCACGCCAGGCCGAAAGTCGTATCGTTCGCCCGGGAAATGAGCTCTTCCTCGGATTTGAAGATCATGACGGGCGCCACCGGGCCGAATATCTCCTCTTGGCAAACGGGCCATCTGTCCTCGACACCCAAAAGTACGGTGGGCGCGTAGAAATAGCCCTTTCCGAGAACCCCTTCGGTGAGCGAATCACCGCCAGCCAGCACCTCAGCCCCCCGCTCCTTGGCGTCCACTACCAAGGCGTGAATATCCTTGCGAGCACTCTCGTTGATCATGGGTCCCACCTGCATGCCCGGCTCGAAGCCCGGCCCGACTTTGAGCGCCTTGACCTTTTCGACGAAGGCGGGGATGAAGCGGTCCGCGACGCCTTCCTGGACATAGATGCGGTTCGCGCAGATGCACGATTGCCCGCCGACGCGCAGGTACTTGATTCCGACCGCCCCCTCGACCGCAGCGTCTAGGTCAGCGTCATCAAACACGATAAACGGCGCATTCCCGCCCAGCTCGAACGTGATCCGCTTAATCTGGGGAGCGGCCAATTCCATAAGAACCTTCCCTACGTCGGTTGAACCAGTGAAGCCGATTTTCTTAACCTTCGGATTTTTCATAAGCTCGCCCGCCATCGGGCCCGAGCGCTTTCCTGTCACCACGTTGAGCACGCCGGGCGGAAGCCCCGCCTCATGGCAGGCCTTCGCAATCGCCAGCGCGGTCAGTGGGGTGGCCGAGGAGGGCCTGAGCACCACCGTACAGCCCGCGGCCATGGCGGGGGCGATCTTGCGTGTGATCATGTTGGCCGGGAAATTCCAGGGCGTGATGGCGCCCACCACGCCGACCGGCGAGGCCTGCACCCAGAGGCGCTTGTTCGCGAACGGAGAAGGGACCGTTTCCCCGTAGGCGCGGCGTGCCTCCTCGGCATACCAGTTGAAATAGCCCGCCGAAAAACCCACCTCGCCCTTGGCCTCAGCGAGGGGCTTTCCGTTTTCGAGGACCATCAGCCGCCCGATCTCCTCCAATTGATTGAGGATTCCAAGTTCGATTTTCCGGAGGAACACCCCACGCTCCTTGCCGGGGGTGGTGGACCAGCCCGAAAACGCTGCATGGGCCGCGTCGATTGCCCGCCCCATCTCGGCGACGCCCCCGTCTGCCACAGTGGCCACCGTCTCTCCCGTTGCCGGATCTTCAACCTCGAATCGCCCATTGCCATCTGCTTCGACCCACTGGCCATTGATCAGCATGGGATGATGTTCATCAGACATGGTGTCTCCTTTCTCGTAGCGCACGAAAATTCGTGAGAACTGCTATATCAGCCCCTGCCAGACAATTCCCGGCCGGACGAATTTCATCGAATCGTAACGGATTGTTTTCCATCTTAACGAATCAAATTGAAACGGGAAAAGCGGGATTCCCTCCCAAGACGGAACTGGACCGCGATGTAGTCCTCTTCGGTGAGAGCCCCCGGTGTATGTGTTCGTGGAGTTTAATGTACCAGAGGACAAACCCCGGCCGGGTGTGGATCGCCCACGGACCCTTTGTGCCCTGGATCTCTACCGAGACGCGGGGGAGACCATACCACCTACCTACTCCCCATCAAGGGAAATGTTCTCGTAGTCGGGAATGGCGCCCATTCCCTTTTTCGCGGCAAGCGACTTGCGCCGGTATTCGATGACGAGGGCGCCCCGTTGGTTGTGGGCACGGGTCTCCATGTGGACAATTCCGCGGTCGGGCTTCGAACGTGACTCACGCTTATCGAGAATTTCAGTTTCTGCGTAAAGAGTATCACCGTGAAAGACTGGGTTAGGCATTTTTATAAATTCCCACTCGAGATTGGCGACAGAACGGTAAGAGGTGTCGGTCACCGACAGCCCAGCCACAACACCGAGAGTGAGAGCTGAGTTCACAAGAGGCTTCCCGAACTGTGTCTTTGACGCATAATGGTGATCAAAATGAATTGGGTGGGTATTGCCCGTGAGCAGGGTGAACTGGGTATTATCCGATTCTAAAATCGTCCGCCCTGGACGGTGCTTAATGACCTCTCCGACAATAAAATCCTCGTACCACCGGCCCATCTGAAAATCGGCCATTAGTTCCTCCTCCTGGCTGATCGGTTTTTGGGTTACGCCGGATAAAGCTCTAGCAGGCGCTTGGCGATGATGAGCCGCTGAATTTCGTTCGACCCCTCGCCGACAACGAGGAGTTTGGAATCGCGGAAATAGCGCTCGACCGGAAGCTCCTGGATATAGCCCATTCCGCCGTGTACCTGGATGGCCTCGCTCGCGCAGAATTCGGCCGTCTCGGAGGCCATGAACTTCGCCATGCCAGCCTCGAGGTCGCACCGCTTGCCCGCCGCCTTCATGGTAGCCGCCTGATAGGTGAGCAGCTTCGAGGCCTCAATCCGCGTGGCCATTTCAGCTAGCTTAGCGGCGATAAGCTGGTGTTGGGCAAGGGGCTTGCCGAAGGTTTCTCTCTGCTGTGCGTAGCGAACAGAATCCTCGAAGGCAGCCCGCGCGAGGCCCACGCTGCGGGCGGCGACATTGATACGCCCGCCCTCAAGGGCGCTCATAATCATGGGAAATCCCTCATTCTCCACGCCCAAGAGATTTTCAAGCGGAACGCGCGCGTCCTCGAATATCAGTTCACTCGTCCGGATCCCCCGATAGCCCATTTTTTTAAGGTGCCGGCTCACTTGAAACCCCGGCGTTCCCTTGTGGACCATGATGCACGAAATTCCTTTCGCCTTCGGGGCATCTGGATCAGTTCGGGTAAATACGGAAAACATGGACCCGTTTTCGGCATTTGAGATGAACATCTTTGTTCCGTTGAGCACCCACTGGTCTTCCTTGAGGGCGGTGGTACGCAAGGCGGCGGCGTCCGAGCCCGAGCCCGGCTCGGTGAGCGCCATGCCCGAGTGCCACTCGCCCGTCGCCATCTTGGGCAGGTAGGTGCTCTTTTGTTCTTCGGTCCCGTAATGGAAGATCATCCAAGCGGTCATCATATGGGTGCCCAGAATTCCGGCGACACTCATCCAGCCAACTGAAAGCTCTTCCATAGCGATGGCGTAACATACTTCGTCCATGCCGCCTCCACCGTATTCCTCGGAGATGGTAAAACCGAACATGCCGAGCTCTTTCATTTTCTTCACTACCGGCATCGGATAGTGGTCCTCGAGCTCGTATTCCATCGCGACTGGCTTAACCTCACGTTCCACAAAATCCTTCGTCATGGCCCGGACATTGGTCTGAATCTCTGTAAACTCAAAATCCACGGCAATGCCTCCTTCAGTCCCGGCAGTCCCGGCAGCGCCGGTCCCGACAATTTATTGGTCATATCCAACCAAGGTAACTAAATTTCACCTACCCTTAACATACAAATTGGTGCCAGTATCCGAACCTTAGAAGTAACGGATGAGCTTTCAAGTGAGTCCATGGATTTTTACACCCCCGCCACGCGTAGCCACCATACTTTCTCGTTGAAACAATAGCTGAGCCATGAAACTACAGGGCCACCTGCTTCCTAAAATCCCGAACCTCATTATTCGTATAGCATGGCATTTTGAGGACCTGGTGATGGAAATTCATTAGTGAACAAATTTTCAAACCACACCAAAGCATCTCAAATACTATAATTCCTGCTATGTTCCGCAACATCTTCGTGCCGCAAAAAACCCTCCCTATAAAACCTTAAAATACCCATCGTGAGGAATGAGATGCCATAGAAACAAAAACAACCCCCATATTTTTCGCCCACCAAGGAGTTGCCTGAAAATTTTTCAAGGTAACCCTTCGCCCGCCTCGTTTAGATAGTTTTGAAAATCTCCGAGCACCGCAGATATAAACGCCGCCGCCCTGTCAAGAGCGATGTATTCCATGCCTTTTTCATCGGTTGACACATCTTCGCGCAATTCTTCCAACGTATTGAGCATATTTTTTGCGGCTTCTCGCGGTTCGACGCCTTTTTTCTCGGACGGGAGTGTATCTTGTTCGACAAAGCCGGCGAACGCACCAACCTCGTAAGAAATAAAGCAAAAACTATGATAAAGGGCCGCCTCCTCGAGGCCTCCCTCTCCTAGGGTGTCTTTTCGGAGTTCGTTCAACTTCGCCAGAACGGGTTCTAATTTCATTGGATTTCCTAATACTCCAGGAATTTGCGTTTGGCAAGGAAAGCACCTACCCACGCAATGATTAAAACGATTGGATATGACACGAATAATGGCCAGTTATGTTCAATTTTCGACCTGACCCGACACAGGTTACCCTTTCCCGGATAGAAATACTTAACTGGCATGCAGTATTTGGAAGATTAATTTACCCAAAAGGAAGAAGAATAAAAATTACGTAAAATACTTAAATGCTATCTAGGTAGTGACCTTTTCCAAATTCTCCAAATCGACATTTCGTGGTCTTTTAGATAATAAATTAAGTAATTTAAAAGCGGGCCATCCAATCAATTCTTCCACGGGTTAAATTCGTGAATGGCTCTAAATAAAAGGGTTAAACTTCAAAACAATTGCTATATTTGGAGACCTCAACTGTGCTCGTTACCAGAAAATATTTTGAATCCAAAAAGAATTCTTTTGACCATTATAGTATTATTTGCTTTTAAAAAAGGAGCGCGGCATTGGGGCGACTCAAGAAGTTTGTATCAATCGCCGCCATATTTTTTTCAGTGGCTATATTCGTCACTGGAGCCTGGATCTTTATTCGTATCGGGCGATACATGAAAAACCCTGTAAAAAAAATTTATGCCGGAAAAAGCGAAAAGCAAAAAAGACCCATCATATTGGTGCATGGGCTGAACCGGACTGGAAGGATTTGGCTAGTAGCTGATGATGGAAACAAGAATCGATTTCCGAAAGCGAGGAGCATGGCAGAGTTCCTTCGAGAAAACGGATATCCCAACCTCTACATTAACACCTTTCCCGACACGAGAAATACGAGTCTTTTCAGAAATGCTAATAATCTCAAAAAATGGATCGAAGAAACCAAGAAACGCTTTCAAGCCAAAGAGGTCGATATCATCGCACATAGCCTCGGCGGCTTGATCTCTCGTGCGTATCTACAGGAGATGAACCGAAACGACGCAAAATCCGTTAACCCGCTCCCTTACGGGAAAGACGTTAATCGGCTGATCATGATTGCTATTCCGCACTTGGGAAGTCCGCTAGCCGATTCGTTCGCCTCTATTCTTGATTGGTATGCTCTTCGAACCCTGCGGGAAGGCGGAGGGACGGATTTGCAATTCTTGAATCAAAGACCTCTACCGTGCCAGCCCAGATATTACTCAATTCTTGCTTCTATCTCAAAACATTCTCCAAAGAGAAACTGGGGATTTTGGAGACTCCTGCGATTTTTGCTCTCTTATTCAACTCCCCTTGACGGAGACGGAATAGTGAGCCTAAAAAGCCAAAACTTAATAAATGCCGTTCCGCAGTTGCAGTGCTTCGTTAATCCGCACAAAGCGGATTTGGTGAAAATGGAAAAAAACTTCAGGCACCGCGATGCAGCAAAAAGTTTATCCATTCAAAGGACGATTCTAAAAATTCTAAACGGACCAATGGAAAAAATTATGTAGAAAAATTATCTCGATTACTTCGACTCTTTTTTTGTCAGCCTCTTTAGGTATAAGGCATAAATAGGAGAAAAACGATGCGCATAGGTCTCCACATCGGCCCACTCAAGGACTTCCCTCCAGTCGATCAGTTCTTAGATTTTATCCGGAAGGCTGAGGACATGGGTTTTGACCCCCTGTTATTTTCAGATACCGTGTCCCTATCCCACTTTCACATCCTGGATCCAATCTCGCTTATGACATTAGCGGCCCAAGTCACCAAAACCGCAAGAATCGGTACCTGCGTCACTAATCCAATTACTCGCCATCTTTCAGTAACGGCCAATGCCTTTGCCACAATCGATCACATCGCCGGGGGACGGACTGTCCTGGGTATCGGTTCCGGGGATACCGCCCTTTATCTACTCGGAAAAAAATACGTAAACCTGGCAGGAATGAGTGAGACCCTCAAAATTCTGCGCGGGCTTTTAGACGGAAACGCAGTCATTTATGAGGGACAAGAACTTTGCTCGAACTGGGACAAAAAAAACCTGCCTGTTTTCCTTGCAGCCGATGGGCCAAAAATGCTGGCATTGGGGGGACAGCTAGCGAACGGGCTTATTGTGGGTGCTGGCCTTTCGGCTGATGTGATCGATTGGGTACGCGCTCAGGTGAGCAAAGGTGAAACCCGATCGGGGCGGATAAATGGAAGCGTGCCAATTTGGGTGGATGGGATTGTTAATTTCGGCATGGATCGCGAGGCTGTCCGGGACGCCACCCGACCCAGAATGTGTACCCGTGCCAACCATAACTTCCGAGTAGCCTACAATGCCGTCCCAGAAGAACATCTTTCTGGGGTTAAAAATTTTCGCGAAAACTATAACGAGAGCGATGTGGGGTTCAGGAACAAAAACGCAGAACGTGTGACGGATTATCTACTCGATCGATTTGGGATTGTGGGAACAGAAATGGATGTCATTAAACGTTTTGAAGAAATCTCCGAACAAGGTGTCGAGACATTCTTAGTCGCGATGCCATTTATTCTCGAAGAACGATTTCGAATTATCAACCTTTTAGCCAAGGAAATTATCCCGCGAGTGGCTTAATTAGATTTTTTGAGTGTTTTGATGACATTTAATCACGTCCATTTACTTTCTTACGTCTAAATTTCAATAAATACGGTGACTTCATTTAAACTCACGATTCACAAAATTTGAATCAATGTCTAGATTTTGATAGCTAGAATAATTTATCCCAAATCGAATTTCTAGATTGACTGTCCAATGTAACGAATATCTCAAAACTCCCAAAATAACTCAGAACCTTACTTTGATTTACATGCAAAAGGCCATATTACCTTGGCTCCTTTTGGAACCACCTTCCCAGTAGTGGTCTTGTAGGCAAATACCACCAATTTCTGACCTTTTGGAAGGGCAACGATCTCCTCGGAGCGGATGGGCACCCCTCGATACAGTGCGAGCGGGTCCATCCATTCCCCTTTAAGAGGGACAAATATTCTCTTGGATTTATATTTGGGGCTCGGGCTAGAATAGGCCGTTAGATGCAAATGTGAATGACCGAGATCACCATAATACCCCCCCTTGGTGCCGGTATCACCAGAATAAGCCAGGACCTCACCCATTTGTATCCGCTGCCCAAGTGAAACGTCCGGCATCTCCCGTAAATGTTTAAATTCTGTGTAGATCCATCTAGTAAGACCTGTATCCTCTGGGGAATGTTGCAGAGTTACCCCGATTCCCCCAATTCCCATACCTTCTTTCTTGCGAATTACTGTTCCATCGGCGACAGCCAGGATGGGAGTTCCTATAGTCGCGGGGATATCCATACCGCCGTGATACCCATTATAGAACCTTTCATTTCTCCAGCTGCCATCACCGCGTTGCTGCGACCCAAAAAGTGAATTGACAGGCAAGCACTCGGCTTTTTCCGGATAAACTGGTCTCAACCCTGTTGGAAAAAACCCTCGCGCCTTCATATGATCTAAGTCTGCCCTTCTCGGAGAAAAGGCTCCAATGATTCCTGGGCTAGGCCGTATTCTCTTAATTTTGCCTCCCCTATTATTTGAGCGACTTCTCCCAACCGCCCTCGATTCTACGCATCCTGCAACCACGAGAGCTAGAATTAGTATCACGGCACAACCAGCGAAAATCTTAAGAAAATCAAATGTATCCAGAATTGCTACCTTCCACCGTGCCTTAAAACCGCCCATGCTCATTCCACCTTAGGTGATAGAGTTCAGTGATATTTGTTGACCCATTAGGACAGGAGAACTAGGCCTTTTTCTTATTCTTCTCCCTTTCCCCTGCAATAAAATGTTGCTCACCATAGAGAAATTCTAAATACAGAAGTTACGCAGATCCAAAATTTCATCTATATTTCAGGTTAAATCACTGATTAAGAACTTACTAGAACCTTCGAATGTAGAATGATAGCGTGAAAAAGGAATTAGGACTCCTATATTCAAGAAGAATACCCTCTAACCAGACTATCTTTTTATTATTGCTCAACAAAATAATTTAGTCGTCATAGTTTTAGACAGGCTGGTACCGAAAATGAGATATTGGAGTTAAGTTGAAGCCTTTATATCCTTCCCTTACGACTTGATCACATTTTTTTTTGTATAATGGGAAACCACCAACATATGGCATAAAAACACGTGGCTTGCCAGGAACATTTGCCCCGAGATACCACGAAGTACATTCATAGCGAAGGGTTTTCGACGCAAGGTCGTTGCCATGCTCAACCCAACTATTTTCAAACCCCAACGCAGGTTCAATCTGTCCAATGCTGTGATAACGCAAATATCCAAGACAATCGGCGATCCAATTAACGTGCTGCTCAATACTTGTGAGCATATTAGTAAGGACTGAAGGACTTCCAGGTCCGGTAACCATGAATAGGTTTGGGAATCCAGATACCATAAGCCCAAGATAAGTACGTGGCCCCGCCGCCCATTTTTCCATTAGAGTCCGACCATTTCTTCCACGAACATCAATTTTCAGCAAAGACCCAGTCATGGCATCGAAACCTGTAGCCAGCACGAGCAAGTCGATCGGAAATAATTTCCCCGCAGCAATGACACCATTGATTGAAATCTTGTCTATTGGGAAATTACAGACATCAATCAGAGACACGTTTGGGCGGTTAAATGTTTTATAATAATCGGTATCAACACATAGTCGCTTACATCCTATAACTGTTTTTGGTGACAACAATTCGGCGATTTTTCGATCAGAAACGATCTGCTTAATTTTACAACGAACAAAATCCGCAGCCGTTTGATTTGCTTTGGCACTGAATGCTAAATCCAAAAACGCCCCCATAAAAGGCAACCCGCCATGAGCCCAACGTTTTTCATATTCTTGCTCACGCTCTTCAGCGGTCACCTTCAAAGCAGACTTTTCATTATATGTCTGATAGAAACCAGCCGGAAGCTGTTTTGCTTTTTTCCTCACCTCGTCATAGCTTGCCTTGATCTCATTCTGTTTTTTTTGAGAGATTGGGCTATTATGAGCTGGGATTGCATAATTAGGTGTTCGTTGAAAAACAAAAAGATGCTCTGCTTGCTCTGCTATGATAGGAATAGACTGAATTGCGGAAGAACCTGTCCCTATAACTCCTACCCGCTTGCTTGAAAAATTAACCTCTGTGCGAGGCCATCTTCCCGTATGATATGTAGGACCCGCAAATTCATCCAAGCCTTTAATTTTTGGGTAATTAGGAGAAGAGAGGCACCCGGTAGCCATCACACAGAAAGTTGCATTTGCCTTTAGACCATTATCGGTTTCAATTGCCCAGTGGTTAAACTTTTCATAAAAAACCGCAGATTTTACCTGGGTATTTAAATGAATTTTTCGACGAAGATCAAAGCGATCTACAACATAATTAATATAGCGCAAAATTTCTGGCTGACCTGCATACCGCTCCGTCCATTCCCATTCTTGTTGCAAATCGTCAGAAAACGAATAGGAATACTGCATGCTTTCAGTATCACATCGCGCTCCAGGGTAACGGTTCCAATACCATGTTCCACCCACATCACTCCCTGACTCAAAAATTCGCGCTGAAAACCCCATACCCCGAAGGCGATGGAGCATGAAAAGACCAGAAAAACCTGCGCCTACTATCAAAACATCAATTTTTATTTTTGATTCCGCCACAACCATTCCGCTATTATCCATTTCCATAGAATAACTAGCACCAAAATAAAATATTTATAAAAATATTAGGACCAATTATACGATGTGTTCTTAATTAAAAAGAACCTCTTCGCCTCAAACTATTCAACAGAAACCATGAGAATTGCCAACTTGACTGCAAACAACCAATACGGTCACCAAAGAAATACACGTGAAAAACATTTTCCCCCAATGTTTTTTTGCTCATAATTTATAATACATCACACATATTTATACATAGGCTACGAAAAATATTTAAATATAATTGCTGGTTTTTAAATTTCAAGCACCTACAAATTGCACCGCCAAAATCCATTAATTCCAGTCGCAACATATCGATATTTTCAAAGATTTCACTTAAGATAATTTATCATTTTTATAAATACCCTAAAAAAATAATGCAAGAGAAACGCTAACCCAAACCAGGAAAAACAATTTCTAGGATCTCGCGACAGGATTAACTATGATGGCCAATAATTATTTCCCTATAAAGAGATTTTAGGACAAACCTCTCCTAATCCAGCATAGCTTGAGGAGGAGACACACTTTTATGCTCTGTAAATAAAATTATACGTTTTTTCCTTTCAATACTTTCATGTTACGAAAATATTTCATTAAGAATCAGACGGGTTTTCACTTTCCATTTCTTGGACCCCTTTAAATAAAAAAACAAATTCAATGATATCATCTCCAGGCTTGAAGAAAATCAATCTAAAAGCATCTGACACAAATAAAATTACTCATTTTTTTTTTAAAAACTCCTCGAAACAAGGAGCGCCCTATGAGCAATCGTAAAATCAGCATAGAGGGGACCTGTGATTCCAAATATTCAGCTGTCCAGGATGAATTTTACGGAAATTTTTCCAACAGAGATGAAATTGGCTCATCGGTTTGCATTTATCAAGACGGCGAAAGAGTGGTAGACCTGTGGGGAGGATACCGCGACAGGGAAGGAACTCAGCCGTGGACAGAAGATACAATTACATTAATGAGCTCAGTAGCTAAAAGTATATGTGCTTTGTCTATCCATCTGCTAGTTGAAAGAGGCCTAGTCTCTCTCGACGTTCCTGTTGCAACCTACTGGCCAGAATTTTCCCAAAATGGGAAAGAATCTATTCTACTTAATCATACCATGAGCCATCAATGCGGAATAATTTATTGCGACCATGCGAAAACCGGTGATTTTTTTAATTACCCTGCCCAAATTGCTGCGATTGAATTACAAAAACCTGCTTGGCCAGCAGGGACCCAAGGTGCTTACAATTCAATAAATTTTGGGTTTATCCATGGAGAAGTTGTGCGCCGCATAACAGGCAAAACCGTTGATAAATTCATTCGTGCAGAGATTACAGAACCTCTCCATGCTGAATATAACATCGGCCTAAACGGCAGAGAACTCACTTTAGTCGCGCCGATGCACCGAAATCAAAAAAATACATTTTGGAAAATGGGCGAAACTGAAGGCTCTAGATTAAATAGAATATGGAGTAGCCTGCCAAGAAATATAGATCTTTTGAACGCTCACGAAAATCGAGTTGGGCTGAATCCTTCATCTGGCGGGCACGGAAATGCGAGAGGAATTGCGAAAATATATGCAATGCTTGCAAATAATGGTGAAATCGGCGGACTCAGATTGTTTAGGCCTGAAACGGTTAAAAAATTATCCAAAATCCAGTGGGAAGGGGTTTGTGGAACAACCAATACACCCAGAAGATTTGGTTTAGGTTTCCTCCATAATTGCCCACCGAGTGTCCCGATGGGCACAAACATGAAAGCATTCGGACACCCAGGATCGGGAGGCGCCCTTGGTTTTTGCGATATCGAGAACAATCGTTCTTTTGGCTTCTGTACAAATTTTCAACCAGCGGGCCAATCCCCAGGAATAAGATGCCGTTCCTTAGTGGACGCTGCATTTGGTAAGGCTCCTGACTGGAAACCGTAAATTAACTTTAGAGGAGAAAAACATCATAGGTAGACATTTCTGTCCAAAAAGCCCTGTTATGGAAAGTTTGGGGTTGATGGAACTATTGGATGCAAGAAGAGACTTACCATTTTCGTTCACTGGGTCTTCCCTGCCGTTTTTTCTAAAGTCAACTCACCACAAATCTCCATTTTCCATTTAGGCGCACTATATGGAAATTCAAAAAAGAAACCGCGACAAGTATTCATCATTTAATAATATACATTCTACGCAATATAAATTCTTCTTTTCTGTATTTATTTTAAAATTCCCGAGGAATCTTTCGCTCCTGCTAAATATTCAGCCCAAGCTCTTAAACTCCAAAACATTATTTTTGGATTGTGTTTGTCAAACTGAAACAAAATTTTCTATGATGAAAAATTTCCTCGGTGAATTAGAAATAAAAATTCAACTTTTTTCGTTTTGTTTCCTCCCCCGCGCCTCAATACCGGCCATCCTCTCTAGGGATTTGATAATTGCAATGTGATCAAGATCACCCTCCCCAGACGCTCGAAGTTCGCTGAACATCTGCGCTACTAATGCTGTTCCGGGAAGGGGAACATTCAGCTCAAGTGCCTTTTCCATCGCATAGCGTAGGTCCTTCGTATGGCTCACCACCTTACCGCCCGGCGTAAAATCACCAGAGAGAATTTTCGGAGCCTTAACCTCAAGAGCCCCACAACGTGCTAGACCGGCCCCCATCACATTGACAAGCGCCGCAGGGTCAAGCCCTGCCTTTGTGCCGAAAACCAGGGCCTCGGCAACACCCAGAAACGTTAAACCAACTAGTATCTGGTTGGCCAGTTTGGCCACACAACCTGAGCCTGGCACCTCCCCCACGTGAACTACTTTGGCACCCAGCACCTCTAAAATAGCCCGGCAATGCTCAAAAACTGCCTTCGGTCCGCCCACCATGATGGCAAGAGAACCCCGCTCCGCCCCCTCGGGCGCACCAGATACAGGAGCATCCAGCATTTCCACCCCTCTAGCCTTGAGTGCCTCCGCCACCCGCACGGAACAGCTCGGATGATTGCTAGTCATATCGATCAAAATACTTCCCTCCTTCATGGAGGAGGCCAAACCATCGGTGCCAAAGACAACGATTTCGACATCCGGAGCATCGGGTAGCATTGTGAATACCACCTCCGACCGAGAAGCTACCTCGGCTGGGCTTTCACACCTGGTAGCCCCCGCAGCGACCAAGGCATCGACAGATGGGCGACTCCGATTCGAAACGGCAACCGAGTAACCCTCTGCAATAAGGCGGCGAGCCATTGGACAACCCATAAGACCGAGGCCAATAAAACCGACACTTATCTCGGACATGAATGCACTCTCCCTCGAAAGGTCCAAACTGGACATAAAATACGCATCAGAAACGACTAATATATTCTTATTCATATCTGTATTTTCGCGGAGAGGACAATACGAGTTCCCTCCGAAATTCACAAAAATTCCCATCCCTATTCACCGCATGGGGCGATTAGCGTGTATAAAGAACTTATGAGCGATAACCCAAAATACAGATTCTTAATACAAAATGCCTTGGCATTCATGCTTCTGCCGTTATTTTTAGTTGAAGGATGCTCATCCACCAAAGTGAAGAACTACCAGGTCGAGGTTCGGGTTCCCGCCTCTGACAAGGTCGTCCGGGCAATCCGTACCAAGTTGGTTCTCCAAGCCGCGGATGCGCTCAAGGACCCCAATCTTTCCCAATCCGAGGACTATATCCTCCGGGAAAAAACGCCACTCACCAAAGTTCTGCTCACGGCTGCGGCTGCCCGGATGCGAGCCAAAGGAATCGAGCCTCTTGAAAAGAGCGAAGCCCATCTTTCCTCCGGACTCCTCCTCGTTATACTCAACCGGCTCGAAGTCTCGATCAAGAATCGGATGTGGTTTGCGAGCACAGTGCTACGAGCCGAGGGCTACACGAAAAGTGGACGCCTTGTCCGAAAATGGAAGGCGATCGGCCGCGGCGCGCACACAGACTCTCGGTTGGGTGCGGGTGGTGCAGGTCTTGCGATGGGCAAGGCGATTTCGCAGGCACTCGACAATTTACCTTGGAAAGATATTATTAGCGGGCGCCCTATTCCGAGTCGACCTAGAAGTCCGGCATCCAAAAAGTATCTCAACATTCCTACCTTCCCGAAGCGCCAATAATCGATATCTCCCTCGCATTTACTCCTGAAATGTTCGGGACCCGCTCCCTTTCGAAAATACGGCAATTTTCTCGTACCCGTCCAGCCACTGTAAATATGCCCTTCTTTTTTCCTTCGAAATGTTGAAATATTAAATTTCCTACAGATACAGGGAATACAAGCCCGAAATGGGGGAACTTATCGAATTTCCTCGCCTGGACACGATAAAATTCTCCAAACCATCACCATCCTTATAAAGAATTTCATAAGCGGATTTCGATACGTATCAGGGGCTTACACAAATGCCGAATTAGAACAAAAATCTCTCTAGCCTGCTATTAGAATTACCGGCCAAAAAAAAAAATCTCTCAATACATACCACCGTTCATTTTATGTGGTGAAAAAAATGGAACGCGAAAAAGGAATTTTGATTGTGAAATTATTAAAAATTCACCAAACTGAAAACATAAAATAACTCAATCCGCACTCAGGTATTTCTTTTTATGCGATATCCAGCACCACGTTTCCGATAAATTTCCCGCTTTCGATCATCTCGTGCGCGGCCGCTACCTCATCAAGGGAAAACTTTGGACCGATAGAATGCCTCAGAAAGCCCTCTTCGCAGACGCGGACAATATCCGCACACGCCTCCCGTTTGGCTTCATCCGGTATGGTGTAAATGAATACGAGGCGTATATTCACGTTGAGCAGCATTAGCGTATAATGAGGAAATACGGGCTCAGGAACACGCGAGGAGGCATATGCAGATATGGTTCCATTAGCCTTAAGCACCCCCTTCGTTACAGGGAGGTTTTCCCCAAAATCCACATCAACGACATGGTCAACCCCCTGGCCTCCTGTAATTTCCATAATGCGCTCGCTCACATTTTCGGTCCGATAGTTTAGAATGTGATCTGCCCCAGCACCTCGGGCCACCTCAGCCTTCTTCTTGGAGCTAACTGTAGCAATAACAGAAGCTCCGCCCCATTTAGCAAACTGGATCCCATAGTTTCCCACTGCTCCGGCTCCCCCCGTGATGAGTACTGTCCGACCTGAAACGGGACCATCGGCAAAAAGGGCACGGTGAGCCGTCATTGCAGGGATTCCGAGACAGGAGCCTTCGGCAAAATTCACCGAATCGGGAAGATAAATTGCGGTATCAGCGGACAGGGCAATGTACTCGGCTGCAGTTCCTAGGGGGCGTTCCCATTGTCCGTTAAATACCCAAACACGCTCTCCTATCCGGGAGGTATCGACACCCGGTCCTACATCTTCAATCACGCCCGCACCATCGCTGTGCGGAACGATTCGAGGCCATTTTACCGGACGTGACCCCAGCCGCGCCTTAGAATCGGATGGATTCACACCTGACGTCGATAGATGGACGAGAACCTCCCCCTCCTCCGGCTCGGGAGTGTCAATTTCGCCAACCTGAAGCACTTCTCTGGCCCGACCGTGTTTTTCATACCATACGGCACGCATGTTTTTCCCCTCGCCTCTGACATGTGACACAGGAATCAAACGGTCCCCGGAATTCTCTTAGCCAAATCTAAAAAGAGACAACTGGTTCTACAATTCTCCTTCTCCATCCGAAAGGAGAGAATCTGACTTGCCCAGCCCAGACACAGAAACGCGCAAGAGCCACGGAGGTAATCCTCTATGGCGACATATTAACAAGGGCGGCTCCGCTGAAAATTTCAATGCTCTTCCGGGCACACCTCAGTCAAGAAATAGCCAAAACAACACACAATAAAGTGGTATCATAACTACTCTAAATTTTATTTGACACACTGAGAATAAGGCTCACCCAATATAAATATTTAAGCCAATCGTTTATATGAAAGGGAAAAGATGGAAACCTCTAATATGGCCGATTTTGACAAATCCCTAAATCAATTTCTTCGGCTTACCTCCTTTCCTGTGGCAGTGCGATTCATTCAGAGCTGGGACGAGCTCCCCCCTAGAGCGAAGCGTCCCTTGAAGGATATGGATAACCGGTTCACAACCTGTCAAGCAATATCGATGGCCCGCCGCTACGGTTGGATTATTGCGCTGGGTCGAGAGGACAGCAGTTGCGTCCTCGGGGCCGTGGCCTTGGGTCTCGAAAAAAAATTGCCCTACTTTGACGAAGGTAACTTGTGCATCAATTTATATACAGAATCGCTCGAAGCCGGCCATCTCAGTGAGGAAAGCGTCCCCCGTCTTCCTCCAGGCAAGTACGTAGGAGTATTGACAGCGCCACTAAGCCGAACCGCATTTGTTCCACACTCGATTGTCATCTACGGGAACGGCGCTCAGGTCATGCGCCTCGGCCAGGCCTGGCTTTGGAAACGGGGGGGGACGCTTTCGAGCCAATTCCGGGGACGAGTCGACTGCGCAGACATCGCTATAGCCCCATTCATTGATGGCGAGCCACAGATGGTCGTTCCTTGCACGGGAGACCGAATTTTCGGCCAAGTCCAGGATCACGAAATTGCATTCAGCTTTCCCTATTCTGCGATGGAGAACATCCTCGAGGGCCTTGAAGCCACCCACAAAGCGGGCGCCACGCGTTACCCCATAACGAACTGGCTAACCTATACAGGGGGCTTTCCACCATCCTACGAAAACTACCGCCAGATGCTCGACGAGGCTGGCCCTCCCGCCGGGGAATAGAACACTTGCACTAAATCCGGAGAAGCGGAATTCCTCTGTCATTCGTTACCAGCCCAATTCGGGCAAGATCTTCTTCTCTTCCCTTGAATGAGGCTAGGTCAAATTAAAATCGAAGATGAAATGCAAAAGGAGCGAGACAAAACTTTTGGCAACGGCTTGATAAGAACGACCTGCGCAACAATTCCAATAATGCGCTAGGCAGAAACTTCCATGGGAGTCACTACAAAGACCCTCTCACCCAAATTCTACCGACGCCTCAAAATGAGATGTTCTATCGACTAAATAAAAATACCCGAGATTAGTCCGTTCACATAGGGGATCGACACGCCAACCCAGGAAGGCCGCTTTTGTGGAACATTGCAGGAGGCAATCCGCGGTAATGAACTACCTAAAAATGCAAGAAAACGAATAAACTTCTATGCCTCCCTCGACCCCGCAAGAAGAACGAGGTAAAGAGTAAATTCGTCTGGGCCGAATAATTTTATTTAGGTCGGACTCATCTAGCACGTAGGATTTTCACGATTTCCAGATCATTTCCAGGGCCGACTCATCTACACGATTTTTCCACAAGCACCTAGGTCTGAGCATATCAGGTCTTTCTCGGGAGTATACCTAAATTGATAGTCACTAACCGCCAACCCGGGCGTTACCGACCTTGCGCAGTGAACAATTTACCCAGAAATTCCAAAATAGATTTTCCAAGTATTCATACAAAAGAATATGCGGGAGGGATAATCCAATGAAGCGGGCTAGACCTTTACGCCCTTACGCCTGAGATTGACCAAGACCGCAAAGATACCTTTTTTAGCGATAGTTTTGAGTCCACGCACGGATACCAGTAGCGTCACCCAGCGCTTTTCCTCGGGAACCCAAAAGCGCTTGTTGTGAAGATTTGGTTCAAAGCGCCTACGAGATTTGCGGTGCGAGTGGCTAACGTTATTTCCGTAGATGACGGCCTTTCCCGTGACGATACAGCGGCGGCGCGCCACGGAGACTTTCGTACGAACCATTTACTTATTCTCCCGGAACAACACGTGTTTTCGGCAAAAACGGCAATATTTCTTGAACTCCAGCCGGTCGGGGGTGTTCCTCTTATTCTTAGTCGAAGGGTAGCGCATCTTCTTGCACTCAGTGCATTCGAGAAGAATTTTGTCTCGCATCGGACTTAATTCCCATCCGGGGAGGGTAATAAAAGAGCCAATTCCGGCGGGCCCCGGCACACCACCCAAAAAAGAAGCACTACCCTTAAAGGAAAGGAAAGGAAAATTCAACCCCTCGGGATGAATAAATTCGACCCACCTAACGGACAAGCATCTGAAGACGGTAGTAAATAAAGTCTTACCCTAAAATATCCATCAAAACACCCAAAAAGGGGGCTGCAAACCCAAGGCGCCGTGCCTGTAGGGCTCAAAAGCCTTGGGTGGGCTGGTTTTGGAGTGGACCAGCCCACCACCAGGGAGTACGCACTTCCTATAAATCTAGCTGCAATCTTTTGAACTCCCAAATCTCTCCTCCAGATACAACTAGCTATCTATCAGGCAGGCCTCCCAGACAACGAACGAAACAGAAGGTCGTATATTTAAGAAACAGCAGCAAGAAATTGAGTGATATCGCTGGTTTTTCTCCCTCAATCCCCCCGGAATCGGGACAACCCTCCCATTTTATCGACATACCTAGGTAGACTTTTTGAAGCTCCCTTTAACCGGGAGGTCTTTCCCGGCGCCGGCAGCCTTGGCTCGCTTATAAACCTCGGCCCCAATGGCCACATCCTCGATCCCGACCCCCTGACTGACGAACATATTGACCTCATCAGCAGAGGCACGACCTGGCATTTTTCCTGAGGCAATTTGACCGATCTCGACCACTTGCCCCCAATCGATAGCGCGGGCAGCAACGGCCCGGATCAGGTCGCCACTTTCGATCTGCGCGCCTTCGAGGCTGTCAGTTGCAATGCGACCCGTGGCAGCCCGGCGGAAGGTTTCATCGTCCACCTCACGGCAAGTTGGTCGGTTAGAGCCTGCCGGAATAACGGTAGTTCCGGGCTCCAAATCGCTTCCATCGAAAACTGGCTCGCGCGCGGTGGTCATCGTACAAACGATATGTGAGCCGCGGACAGCCTCGACAGGCGTTTCAACGGGCACCAACTCGGCTGAAACGATGTCTTTCATCTTTTCCACGAACCTTTCGCGCTTCTCAACACTCCGGCTGTATATCTTCACCCGCTCGAGCGGACGGGCACAGCATAACGCCTCAAGCTGAGACCGCGCTTGCCAGCCAGTTCCAAAAAGACCGGCCTCGGAGGCATCCTCGCGTGCCATATAGCGTGCCCCTACTCCACTGGCCGCACCCGTTCTAATTTGCCCCAGGATGTTCGCTTCCATAAGCGCCAAAAGCTCGGCAGTATTTGCGTCCCAGAGCAAGAAAATAAAACGGACTCCAATGCCCGGAAAAGTGGTGTAGGCCTTAAGACCGAAGTACCCCTTTCCGGGAAGACCGCCGTACATCACTTGGAGGGCGCCCTTGGGCATGAACAACCGCCTTCGTGGCTGGTTCGGCGCAAGGCCATCACCCTGGGCCTTGATGGCCTCATCGACGAGATCGAGCACATCTGGCATTTTAATCAGCGATTTGACGTCGGATTCGTCCAGGTACAGCACATCCATCCCCCTTAGGTTTTAATAGTAGCGAAACAACCACCCAGAAAATTTCAACTATTCATTCAGGCATTTGCCGATTCGAACACCATGCTGCAAAACGTTACCGTTCCAACCGGATCGGGCCACTGACTGTAGCGGAGGACCTCACCTCGACATCCCTCTAATACCCTGAGCATGGTGTAAATGGGTGCAAGGCCGCACACTTTCCTGGCATCGCCGTCGCTCGCTACACTCCAATAAAACTCCTCAGCGTCTCCCCGACATGCGGCACCAAGGGAGGCACAGTCAGCCTCCTCCAAGGCGTGAAGTTGGGCTTCGTCCACCGGTTCTTCATCCCCGAACTGTGGGCCCACGTGAGCCAGGTCGGCGCTTGCCAGGAGACACACTCTTCGGCCTTCTGCTTCAAAATTAGTAATTGTCCTCTTGAGAGCCTCGATAAAACTCTCTATCTCTTCGTCTCCTTGAGGCGAGCAGCCTTCGGCAACAAATTTCCCGAAAGAGCCCACCAAAACGGGCGCTAACCGAACTGGTACGGGGGCAGGATAAAGATACCGGAGAAACACCGCCTGAAATTCAATCGAATGCTCGCCACGCTGGGCAAATTCATCCTCGAAAAGATCCCCCGGTACTCTTCGGTCCAGAGCGTCTACAAAGTCGCTCTCCACCTCGAGGGCCCCTAGCGGAGTCTCGAAACTTTTCTGCGTGAGTGAGTACATCCCCCGTATGGGGGCGTGGACCGTCCCAAGGATAACGAACACATCCGCCATCGCGCGGCCGATGAGTGTACTGTAGCTCCAAGCGAAGGCCGCGCCACCACGGTGAAAATCGATATGAGGCGCCACCAACCCCCGAGGGGGAAAGTCCCCCGGACCATCATTTTTCGGGAGGAGCCCCGGCCCGTCAGCACCGGTGAAAAAACCATCGATCTGGTTTCGGAGAACCACCGGATTGGCATCATAGCTCTTTCCCGCAAGATAGCTCGGCCGAACTGGCGAGTCGTGATAGGATTTCTCCACTTTAATTCGCCAGTCCTCGAAGTCCTTGCCATCCAAAAAATGCGCCCGATCTAAATAATAGAATATCTCCTGGATAATTTCTACGGAAATTTCTTCCTTGTCCTCCTCCCGAATTTCCTTGTGAATCTCTTCGAGGGTATGTAAACCGTCGAGCTTCCGCAGAACCGGAATTAGCTCCATCGGAACGACTAGAGTTTCATCGCTCAGGTGGACTGAGTCGCGCAGAAAAAGCACGCGTTGACCTTCATGTTCACCAGAGATGACCTCAAGGGGCCTTAGGCAGGGCCGCCAACTTTTCAAATCCACAATCTAACTTTCTTCAGAATCTCTATAAAATCTAGTGGCCAATAATACTTTTACGACGAGCCAACGCCGCGCCATTGTTCCTAACCCACGCGGCGGCCCAAGCTAGACGCGGTTACAAGCGAGAGAACCGTCGCGGCCGCAAGAGCATATAGCGCCGGGGAAAAGTCGCCCGAAAAGTCCCGTATAACGCCTGCCACCCAGGGACCGACGAACCCACCGAAGTATCCCAGGCCAATGATCATCCCCCCCGCTTGGCCCGCAGACTCTGCGGGAACCGCCCGCGCTGGGTACCCCATACATAATACAAACCAAAAATTCAGCGCGAACCCTATGAGAATGACCGCCCACGCGGCGGTCCAGCTGCCCGGCAGGGAGAGTATGACGAGAGCGGCTGCAACCGCAAGCGCACAGATAGCGGCCATCCTCGCTACCCCCCCCACGATGGGAGCGATTTTGTGGGCAGTCAAAACAGCAACTACCCCCAGCCAGGCCACCAATGAAACAATTAGTCCCGCCTGGTCGAGCGGCCAGCCCTTGGCTCGCAATATCGTTGGGAACCAGCCGATGCCGGTATAAAAAATGACATTATTGAGAAATAATGCCGCCGTAACGGCCCAAACGGCACGGCTCCGCCATATAGAGAAAGAAACGCCGGACCTGTCCCCCGGCACTCTGGGCTCATACGAGGCCTTCTCCAAGGTCCGCCCGCATGCCCACTCCCAAATAATAAAGGCAAAAAAAAGGGCAAATACCCAGGCGAGATAGCCTCCACGCCAAGCAGTTCTTCCTTCTGCAAACGGAACCTCCCTCAAATACACAGCCAGGGGGCCGCTCAAAGCCACACCCATCGCGGCACCCGTAACTACCGCTGCTGTATAGAAAGCCGCTGCCGTCTCCCGCCTCCCCGGAGGCGCGGTCTCCCTCGCCACCTTGGGCAAAATCGGAAATATTACACCCACACCCGCCCCGACTAGCGCTATACCCGCCGCTAGCTGCCATAGCCCAGTTGCCCACACCCGGGTTAACCCACCTGCTATAACCAGACACACGCCCAGGCGCGCCATTTTTGAAACGCCCAGCCGATCGACAAAGATGCCTCCAGTAAGTGCGAATAAAGTAATCAGTGGAAATGGAATAGAAAGAAGGAATCCGCTATGCGAATAACTTAGGCCAAGATCGGTCCGAATTACCTCGATGAGACCACTGGAGGAAACGAGAGAGCCAAAAATCGCCCATGTCAGGAAGCAAACTGCCGCCATGGGAACAAACCAGCGAGAATGGGATTCCGCCATCACGTGGAAAGACCCAAAAGGCGAGCCGCGTTCCCGCCCATCCATTTTTCAGAGACCTCGGCCTTGAGGGGCAATGCCCGCGCCTCATCGGCGATATCCTTAAGACTCAACGGCATAAGTGGCCAATCCGTCCCGAACAGCACCTTGTCTCTAAGGACTGAGTTTCCAAAATGAAGAAGCATCTCCCAGCCTGAATTCGGGGTGGCCAGGTATTTCCATCGGTGGCCCGAGGGATCGATGTAAAGGTTTGGGTGTCGCCAGGCAGCGGCCACCATCTCGGGAACCCAAGGCCATCCGCCATGGCCCGCAATGACCTTCAACTCCGGTATCTCGCCACACAGCCGATCAAGGGCTAGCGGGCGGCCTAGCTCCATGGGATGGGCCTGGGCCCAGTTGGTTGAGGTATGAACCCAGACCGGAACATTTAGCTCAACACATTTTTTGTAGATCGGCCAGTAGGCTGAGTCGTCAGCGGGAATAAGATGAAGAAACGGACACAGCAACGCCCCATGAAGGCCCAGATCCTTTACTCCCCGCTCGAGAGTGCGTGCGGCATCTTCTTTGTTAGGGTCCAAGCCGATCAAGGCTAGGAGACGACTGGGATGCCCATTCACCGCATCCGAAAGAACCTGGGGGTTCATCGGCGCCGCTCCGGTAGTGATCTCCTGATCGACGCTAAATACGACCGAAACATCATATCCGGCCTCGTCCATCTCCGAGATGAACCGACCCGCTGTCCGCGATTGGCGGGCTGCGACTTCCTCGATAAATGCCCCGACTTCGGAGCCCGAGCGGCCTTTCACCTTACGGATAAACTCTTCCTCACCCACTCCACAAAACCGTGAAATCCCCCTGGCGAACATCAGAAAATATCCGGGGATAGCCGCCCAACCCGACAATCTGGCGCGGAAAGAGGGCTCCACCGGAAGGAAACTGCAAATATCAACAAGCATAAAAAAAACCCCGCCTTACTGCCGGGGCAGGCCTGGAACCTGGGGCAGGAGAATTTGGCCCGGGGATTGAATCTGGGGGAGGCCATAAACGGAAATTGCGCAGAACACTGTCACGAAAAGCAATGCCGCTACCGCTAGACTGGCGCGCGGGGCGTTACCGCGCCATCTTAAAATACTTAAAAATAATTCGAGCAATCCCAAAACACAGCCGAGCAGAACAATCGCCATAAAAAGAACTAGAGGCCGCGACGAATGCATAATCTCGCGAATGGGATCCAACCGTTCGGCAATTAGCCAAACTACCATTAGGACTATCAGGAGAACCAGTCCACCTAAGGATGTGGAGGCGCCCAGGCATATCAGCCTAGCACCCATCGAGATCGGTTCCCCTCGTTCCCACAAAAACGAACGGCATCCCACCAGCATAAGCATCACTCCACCCGTCAAGGCAGAAGCAAATAGGATAAAGGCCATCAAATACAAAAATGAAAAGGTGGTCAAAACGGAGAGAGGGCTTTTCCGCATTTGGGGCCAAAGAGATGGGTTGCCCACCCCCACGATCAGCCCGATAACTACTGCCACCGCAATAATGGCGACGACTCCAGACCCGACAGGTGCCCATATCTGGGCTAGGTTCGTCTCCCGGCGGATTTTAGAAGCCCCTTCGAAAAATTTAAACACCCCACCCCATACCACTAAAAGTAGGGGAAACGTCCAGAGAACAGGCACCCAAAAAATGGAAGTCGTGAACCACTTAGCAGGACTTCTGCTCACCATAAGGTCGTACGAAAGCAAACCAAAGAAAAACACCCCCGCAAGGCAAACACTCGAATGCCGGCCAAGAAAATCAGCCGCATCCAGCTCATTTTTCGCACCGGCCCGTCTTCCCCAGAATCTCAAATGAGCCGTCGTCCAAGGAATCGCCACCATCGCGCATACGAATAGAACACACATCGATAACACCACCACCGTCAGCCAGGCGGTCCATTCGAAAGAAAAAAATCCAGCCGCAATCATGGTTTTTCCCCTTCCAAATTTGGAGCCGTTCTATTCGCAGACTTTCTACTTTTCTCATCCTTGACCACACTACGCATTGGCTTCTTATTTTTTCCTTCACCGGAAACAAGGCTTTTATTTTTTTCTTTTGGGGGAGCGTTAGGAAGTAAATTTTTCACGGGAGCTCTGGAATTCTTGGCGAGGCCTTTGGAAGAATTGCCGGACTTGCCGGCGGGCCAAGCCGGTTTTGCACTAGCTGGATTTGCCTCGACCGGGGAATCGCCAGGAACAGATAAAGAGACCGGATTACGGGGAGTCGCGTTTTTTTTCAGGGAAGGGGGGGTGGATTTAGTTTTTACCTTAACAGTTGGAACCGATTTGGGAGGCTGGGACGACAGCGAGACGCCCGAATCCCTAATCAATTTTTCGATGTAACGGGCAGTGGACTTTTTTTCCCGCCCGTTTCCGGCAAACACAGGAAGCTGCGGATGGCGCGACGAAAAATCACTGAGAAACGATAGCGTGTCTCCCTCGTACCGAAGCGCGTTTGAAATCGGGAAACCACCCTTTCCTAGCCACTTGGAATGACAAGAATAACATTGAGCACGGAAAATAAATGAGCCGAGCGCCACTCCGCTAAGAGGCGGCTCATTCCGCCACCAAGGCGCGGGCCTCCAAAGACCCGAAACGGAGAACTCTCCAATTTCGGAAATCAATATCCCGTTTCGAAACAGATATCCCTGAATCGAGAATGGACCCTCTAAATGGGCCCTAATCCGATAAATACCTACCCCCTGAGTCAGAAGGGCAATAGCAGTAATGACTGAAAGGACCAGGCTAAATCCCTCTGATCGCCGCACCACCACCCAAATCAGAAACGCACTCAAAATAACAGCTAGTGCAGCAGTAAGAACTCCCGGAACAACGGATGCGGCCACGCGGAAGAAGAGAACGAAAACCCATATGGAAGTGAAAACAGCACCAGCGATCGAGGCGACTGCGGTCCAAACCCCCAGCCACCCCACCAGGGAGGAGCGCCAAAGGTCATCCTTTTGCAGGGCGGCGTATACCAAACCCGCTCCGCCTGAGACCGCAAGGGAATACGAGCCCCATACCAGGTAGGCGGCCGCAAAGGAAGGATTTAGAAATGCATCCCAGGCAGAACGCGTATTGTGCCAAAACCCCGGTGTCATAGAAAACGAGGCTATCGATACCGGGAGAGCCGAAACCGCGAAGAGCGCAACCGCCGCCAGAGAGCCCACTCCAAAATGTGCCGGGAACGAGGAGCGCAGGCGATTCCATCTTCCGGAGTGCAAAAAGAGCAACACCAGGCCAAGGAGCAGGACCAGCCAGGCATACCGCATTGGGACCTGAAAAATTTTTTGAAATTCCTCAGCCGCCTTCGGGCGAAGGACGGTCTGGGCTAGCCACAGGAGGGACCCAAACAGACTCACCCCGAACAACATAATGTTCAGCACCCCCGAGGAGGTGGCGCGGGAGAGTTGCTCCCATCTCGGATCAATGCTCCGGCGGCCCCTGACCTGGGCGGCCAAGGCATACACCATGCCACCCACTGCCAGACCCGTGAAGATCATAAAACCAAACGACAGCGAGGCAAGGAGGCTAGAACCCACGAACGGAGAAACGTCAACGAAAGGATATTGCACGTCGAAACCTTTCATCCACGACATAGGGACCGCAATCGTGGAATCTAAACCTTCGCGGCACTTTTCGCCCGATACTGCTCCAATTTGTCTTCGTCAAACGAAACACCCAAGCCGGGCGCCATCGGAACGGTTACTCGGCCGTCGCCGATGTCGAGAGGACAATCCACCACGTCATCCATCATTTTTTCGGGACCGACGGACTCAATAGCTGGTAGAAAAACGGACGATGTGGCGGCGACGTGGACCTCGGCTAGGGTGTATGTAGTGAGGCCAAATCCGTGGCCGATAACAAGGCGCATTCCTGCCGCCTCGGCGGTACTCGCCATCTCACGGGTCGGGATGAGACCACCCTGCTTCATGACCTTCAGCTTCACAATATCAGCAGCTTCAGCACGGATGATTTCGAGGAGACTAGCGTGATCGTAGACACATTCGTCAGCCATCACCGGAAAACCGATCGAGCTGCGTATGCGGGCTAGACCATCGAGATTCTTCCGAGGGACGGGCTGCTCGAAAAGGGCGGGGTTGGCCTCTTCCACTTCAGAGGCGAAGGCAATGGCATCTTCAACTCGGGCATAAGATTCATTTGCGTCGATACGGATGTCCATGGCATCGCCCACAGCTTCGCGCACCGCAAGGACGCGTGCCGCGTCCAATTCGATATCCCCACCAGCCTTGACTTTACACGAGACCCAGCCCCGCTGGCTGAATTCCAGGGCTTCGGCAGCGGCCTCTTCCGGCGACTTGATACCAATCCAGGCGTTAAAAAAAACTTCCTCCCGTACCCTCCCTCCAAGAAGAGCGTGGAGGGGTGACCCAACGGCCTTGCCATGGATATCCGCCAGGGCGATATCGAGGGCGGCCTTGGCCTCGAAGAACCCAGAAACCGCCTCAGCCATTCGGCGCAAGGCCTCGCGTGCGCAACGCGGGTCCGCCCCTAGAAGAGCCGGCCCGAGAACGCCCTCGATGGCATCAGCACTCTCGTCTCGACCCGCCGATGAGTTCCCTCGGAATGGCTCGACATCCCCGAACCCCTCGAGCCCCTCGTTTGTCCGGACCCGGACCAGGACACAGGGCTGGACATTGTGGTTATGCGATGCGTTCTTGAAATACCCCTTCATTGGCATATCAACGCGGTAGGCTTCGACCGAAGACACTTTCATTTAGATCCGCCCTTACATTTGGCTCGCTGCGGGCCCAGGTGAAATTTACGCAACACAATTATTACTCGTATCTTACCAAAGGCAGCCCGTGACGTCTCTTGACTCTGGCCTTCTACCCCACATGAATCCAGACAGCCTAAATCTGTACTGCAGCCCGACGGACCTCTTCGCGCGCGGCCCCGTCCACCGGGAAGACTATCTCCGTTCCCGGCCTTAAGAAGACGAAAATTACCTCTCGGACCTCTTGGCCCGCCGCTGCTCCGGCTGCCATGGCATAGGCTGTCCCCTGTGGACGGTAATATAACGCCCTTTGATCCACACCAAAGCTGTTTACGACATCAGTCTTGAAGTCTGCCACCACCAGCGCACCCTCTTCCTCGAACACCAAATCGGCCGTCCCCCGGATAACTGTCCCCCCCTCTCGCATCAAAACCGGAAGCTCCCGAAAAACCCGGCCAGAGGCCGCAATGCGTCCGAACAGCGCGCCCCCCGCTACACCCCGTATCATGTCCACCGCCTTATCGGCCTCTTTTTCCGAAAGCCCAAATCCCGCCGCCATCGCGCACGCCTCCTCCGCCAGTGCATCTACCCCGGCCCAATCATAAGACCTCAGCCCCGCGAGCAAGGCATGGACTAGTTCCCCAAATTTCCATCCACCCGGTGCGCCCTCAGCCTCCAAACGGGAAATCCTGCGACGTCCAGGTTCCTCGTCCGTTTGCGTCTCCAAATATCCCGCCTCACTCTTTTCCCCTCCCGGAAGATCGCCCGGGCCGATAAAACGAACCTCCGATCTCGGCTTTCTGAGTAAGGCGAGGGCATTTTCTACCCCGGCCCTTTGGCTGAGCGCATTTCGTCTTTTTTCATCGTTCATCTCGAAAACGTTCTCCGGCAGGCGGAGTGCTACAGGCTCGATTAGCTTTCCGGCACTTTTTGCGACACCCATCTCCGTCAATCTCTCAACCTCCTTAAACATATTTTCACCTGCTGCGCCGCTTTCTTCTAGAATTTTCCAAAAAGAATTACCCCTCGCTCCTGCGGCGGATGGCAAAATGAGTAAATCCCGCGCCCGCGTCGCCGCCACATAGAGGAGCCGTCTCTGCTCCGCCTCCTGAATCTCCTCCTCCCGCTCCCTCGCCCTCAAGTAACCGGTCGATACCAAGCCCCGCTCCCTCGGCCCCACCTTCAAGTAAACCCGCCCGCTTGCTCTGTCTGCAATCCAAACCATTTCATCCGCTCTCGGTACGCTCCCCAAGTCCGCTAGAATCACAGCTGGAAACTCCAATCCCTTCGAGGCGTGAATTGTCATCATACGTACATCATCCCCGCCCCCTCCCACAGCCGCCTCAGGCTCTTTCGCTTCCCGACCCAAGGCCCACTGACGCTTCAAATGGAATGCAAACTCGTCTACCCCGCTCGCGAACTCGAAGGCAACGTCAAGAAATTTGAGAAGATTGGCCACCCGCCTCTCTCCGTTGGAAGAAGAAAGAAAGAACTCATACGCCTGGGTCCGATGATAGATTTCCTCCAGTAGGGCGCGAGGGCTCATATCACTACGTCTCTCGTGGAGTTCCTGCATCTCAGCCACCGCCCCACCCATCTCCGTCAGACATTTCGAGTTGTCATTTTCGGTAAGACACCACCTGGCTAGGTCCACGTCCGAAAACCCATATAGTGGGGATCTCAGTGCAGCGGCCACCGCCAGTGGGTCACTAGGATTCACAACCGCCCAGAGCACTGCCACAGCCGCCGCCACCTCAAAAGTCTCGTAGAAACCGCTCCCCCCGTCAGCGAAGACCGGAATGTTCAACCGACCAAAAGCCTCTTCAAAGTTCGAAAAAGGGCCTCGTGTCCGGGCGAGCAGGACGATATCTCCGTAGCGAATAGGCCTCGGTTTCTCATTTTTGGGATGGACCACCATCTTTTTATCAACCAGCCTTTTTACTTCCGCCGCAACACAGGCCGCCTCTTTTTTCCGGCGTTCAGCAGCGTTCATCTTTCCCTCTAGCTCCTCGCCTGCTACCAACCGAACGCGAGATCCCTTTTCTCCGCGAAAGGCATTTATGGGTTCGTAACTGGGCTGTACAAAGCCCCGCTCTACGATGATTCTCCCAAAGACTTCATTTACCCAGTCTGTCACGCCGGAGGCGCTCCTGAAATTCTCTATAATCTGAAACACTTTCCCACAGGGAGCTTCCTCAATCAGTTTCTTGGCACCGTGATAGATAGCAATGTCCGCGCGACGGAATCGGTAGATGGATTGCTTGGGATCTCCCACAACGAACAATCCACCCCCGTTAAGATTCACCTTCCGCCAATCGCCCACACCGCCACCTTTGCCTGCAAGACGGAAAATCAATTCGGCCTGGAGAGGGTCAGTGTCCTGAAACTCGTCTACAAGAAAATGGTCGAAACGGTTTTGAAAATCTTCACGGGATTCCGGGCTCTCCCGGACCAACCAGGCCGCTTGATAAAGAATCCCCGCAAAATCGAGAATCCCTTCTCTACGTGCACGTGCAGAGAATGTATCGGAAAATTTAGACAATGAAACCACCACACCGGACAAGACCTCATGCCCCGCCCCGGAAAGGGACTCTTCGAGAAATGCGCGATATCCATCTCTGAACTCCTTCAGACCCTCACGCCCACCCCATGCCTTGGGACTGCCCTGACGTTTGTTGAGTCCAGTCGATGGGTTCCAAAGCTCGCGTATCAAGTCAACAAAGTTTGAGTCGGGGAGGTCCTCCACCCACTCCGAGAGTTCTTCGAGCTGAAGATAAGCCTTATCCGATTTGTCCTGGATAACTGAATCGGCGAAAGTCCGCCAGTGTTCAAACAACTCGCGCACCTTTGCCTTGATCTCCGCTGGAGATTGGTTTTCGGACGATGGAAACCCCGCACGCAACTCAGGAAAATTGAGTAGTGCATCCCGGACACCCTCCAGGTCTTTCAGGCCAAATCCGAGTTCCAGAAACATCTCAATCGCCGGGTCTCCCCTGGTCATCCTATCCCGCAATTCCTCTTCCCAAAACCGGTCCCGCAAAGCGTCGTGCGCATCCATATCCACGTCTCCTACTCCAGGCCGTAGACCCGCCTCAATGGGACGCTCCTGAAGAAGACGCATCGCGAAACTGTGGATAGTCGAAATAGGCGCCTGGTCGATTCGGTTCAGCGCCTCCCTAAAGCGGACGCGGGCCTCCTCGTCCACCTCCATTTCGTACTCCTCAGAAAGGGCCGCCCGAATCCGGGAGCGAAGCTCTGTAGCAGCCTTAATCGTAAACGTCGTGGTCACGATTCGATTGATTTCGACTCTCTCATTTCGAATGAGATGAAGCACCCGCCTCACAAGCAGATCGGTCTTGCCCGTTCCCGCACTCGCTTCGACGAGGACGGGGCCATCTGTCCAGCGGACTGCTAGATTGCGCGCTTTTTGATCGCGGACCACACGGCTCATTTCGTTCTCTGCCGGAGTGCATCAAGCTCCGCCCGGAGATCATTATCCGCTTTCCGGTCTGCCCGACCTTTCCGGCCAGGGCCGCAAACTGAAATATATTCGCAGTTACCGCATGTTCTTCCTGAATAGGCTTGAAATGGTGTCGGGAAAAAATGTCCTCTATCGAGAGCCCTCACGTAAAAGCCCAGGAGTGCACTCAGATCCTCCCGCCGATCCTCGATCATCTCCGGCGGAATTTTCGTAAGACGATATTCTCCTCGCTCGGTGGGATAGGCATAGGCAGCGCATACACGGGTACCCTCCCCGAAACGATCCGCCGCGCAGTGGGAGTACAGGTCCGCCTGAAGGCGCACCCCACCATCTAGTCCCAACGCGCCTTTTTTCGAGAGGGTGGACCATCCGCTTTTGTAGTCAACGAAGCGGTGTTCCTCCCCTTTCCGCTCAACCAAATCGAAGCGTCCGATCAAGTGAATTTTTCTTCCGTCCTCCGTCAATCCGAATCGAGGCGCTATTTTTCCGCCAATCCAGCCTTCGGTTTCGAGCGGAGTCCAACCGGGCTCCCTTTCATAGTTTTTTTTGAAAAACAGGTCCAAGTCGCGCTCCACCGTCATTTTAAGAACTTCCCATGGAATCGGAAGCGGATGCCTATCTTCTATCTCGAATTTTTTACCAGCCTCACGCACCGCCTCTCCGACCAAGCTTCGCCGCTCCCCCGGAGCCAGCGCACCAAATCCTTTTTCCATCTTTTTGACCCGCTCCGCGAACCGCTGGAGGGCGCTGTGATAGAACCTGCCCCGAACGTCGCCTTCAGCCTCAAGTGAAAACATTGGCTCTTTCTCTTCCCTTAGATCGAGCAAATGTTTGAGCGCGAACTGGTACGGACAAGTGAAAAAACGCTCGAGAGCGGTGACGGAAATTTGGGTTTTCTCCGGATTCAGCCGCGCCCGAATGTACTCGATCAAACCGGGTTCATCGAGTACGCCATCAAAGGAGGTAAGATGCTTCTCCCAGAGCTCCCTCCAAGCGGTGACCCGCCTTCCAAATCCAGGCTTCAAACCCGTGAATTCGGAGAGCGCACCTCTGGCGGACCGCTGGCCAATCTGATCAAATAGGCGACCGAGATCGTGCTCTAGAAGGGAGAGAGGCCGGTCCTTTATGACCGCGGGCTCTAGAGCAGTGGATGCCGTGCGGTAGCCCGGAAATCGCCTCAACATGGCTTCCGGGTCCTCCTTCTCCAGCCCAGAAGCATCCGCAATATATTCGAGGAACA